>Ga0316205_10000757_pt1 | contig 50879 bp, 21 predicted proteins | sample 3monthpyrite_MG_FD_204941 | JGI IMG/M metagenome (GOLD analysis project Ga0316205, IMG submission 204941) | Microbial mat bacterial communities from mineral coupon in-situ incubated in ocean water Damariscotta River, Maine, United States -... | ecosystem: Environmental > Aquatic > Marine >...
TCCTCTGAGAACGAGCTGTGATAAAGCGCAAAAACTCGCTGGTACACGCGTTGGTATCAAACAGAAATATATAATACTTATTGCTTTTATATCAGCGTGTTATATTACTAATTCGATTCCGGCCCTGGGCACCATTCTTTAGTGTGTAGATGACACGAAAATCAAACATCCCGCCGGTGATTCGGATTATCTTTAAAACCACCATTCCTTCTCACTCTTATTCGAAGAATTATCCTAGGAAATAAATCACCTAGATTCAGGTCTTTCTAGATATTAGAAGCAATTGTTCTCTGAACCCATTTGTTCGAGAATTGGCGATGATATGAAAATTGAACTAGAAGTTCGAATATTCAATAAGATTGACGAAAACGATCAGGCTTATAGTTTTAGGAATAACGATAATGTTAAGTTTAGTTTTCTTTATTAATAAAAATTAAATATGAGAAATAGTATTTTTAAATAATTTAGCTAACTTTCCCTTTTAGCTGGAAGCAGTCATTCAGGATTGGTTATATTTTAATCCCTCCATCACCTTTTTTATATTTTTTATAGTACACAGCTATTCCGAACTAATGTATTTTTAATATCTTCTAGATAACGCGAGTAATCTTCTTTTGAATAGAAACATGGCTCACGATTGTTGCCACGTTGAACAATATGCTGAAGCCTTACCTCATGGTTTTTAATTGTATCTGGCATACTCACTCCAGTTCCATCAACAACGATAGCACGATGATCATAAAAACTATTGGTATTCGTTATGGACTCAATTTTTCAGAAGTATGTTCCAGTATTAAGTGTAAGACAGGTAAATCAAGTTTGTTGCGTACCTGACAGTAGGTGGATGTGGACGATGAAGGTAAGATTCTTACCTTGACCGCGGCAACTGCTTGAAGTTTTCGAACAACTTCCTAACAACTACCATCAGCATCCAGCACTTGAGAAAAAAAGCCCAGAATATATTTCTCTTACTGTATAGTCTTTAACGAGACCTAGAGCCGGATGTAGTAGGTTGAAGATTGTAGCATGGGATATACTTACTCAGACATTCACTAAGCTGACTAAAAGATTTCTGTTTTAGTAGGTTAATTTCTGTTGATCTGAATGTGGTTTTCTGTCGAGTGTTTGTAAATGGAAATCAGGGAATAAAGGTTTTTAAATTTACCAATCACAAAGATTAGCCAAATATTATTAGATAGTAATACCTCACCTCATTGAGAGTAATGCCCTGATAGATAAACCGGCCGTTAAAGAATCAATGCGAGTAGACTGCCTGTGTTTGAGAATAAAAGTCTCTGTCCCAACGGCCATGTTCTGGCATGCCTGTACTGGAGCTTTTCCAGCCTGAAAATGGCAGTGATGGATCAAATGTCGGCCGGGGTGTGTTAATCACAATAATTCCAGCCTGTATTTTGTTCTGAAATAAATTTTGATAATCTTTATCATTAGTGAAGAGAGCGGCGATCAAAGCATGTGGGACCGCATTACACAGAGTGATCCCATGTTCAATATTCTTTGCTTCCAACAAAACTGCAACAGGCCCGAAAGCCTCTTCAGTCACAACCGGTGAGGCTGAATCCGGGTCTGAAATTATTGTAGGTTCAAACCAACAGCCTTCCGGGTTATCGGCAGAAATATTTCCGCCACACAACAAGCGAGCACCATTGGTGAGACTTTTTGAAACCAATGCCGCCATTTTATCCTGTGCAGCTTTAGAGATTAAAGGCCCTATTTGTGTCGAAGAATCACCCGGTAACCCGATATTCAGCATGTTTATCGCCTTAACTAGGGCCAGTTCAAATTCCTGTTTAATTTTAGTAGAAACAATCAAACGCCTGAGCGCAGTGCAGCGTTGTCCAGAAAAACTAAACATGGATTGAGCAAGCTCAAACGCGACTTGATCAACATTAATATCAGGCAATATCAATGCAGGATTATTACCACCGAGTTCGCCCTGAAACTTTTTATTGTTTACTGCACATATTGCAGAAACCTGTCTGCCAGCCTTTATTGAGCCTGTCAGTGAAACAGCCTTAACATCAGTATGTGCCGCTAGTAAACGCCCGGCTTCTTTGTCGCCCTTGATTATATACAAATGCCGGCCAAGGCCGGCTTCACACAATGTTTTCACAAGCAAGTCAGAGATGTTTGGTACCTGTAATGCTGGTTTCCAGACAACTGTGTTCCCATACGCCAATGCTGGTGCAATTTTACCTATCGATATAGCAAGAGGGTTATTCCATGGAGTTATTAAACCGACGACACCAAGCGGTCGATATCTTGTATTTCCATGTTCATGTTCAATATTATTAATAAGATATTGCAGCAGAGTTACAGCATAATCGTACTCATCATGTGCATCCGCTATCGGTTTGGCAATTTCTTTAACCAGATAATGTAAAAATGAATTTTTGTTGAGAATAATTATTTCCAGCCAACGAGCGAGAGAACGTCGAATAGCCATTTGTGATTCAGGCCCCCAGGGAGAATCTAGAAATCTGGAGTGTGCATTATCTACTGTGAGTGTAACTTCTCGCTTCTCTGATATTAAGACCTGCCCCATGACTTCATTCCAGTTGCACGGGTTACGTTGTTGCCAAAGAGTATTTGTTAAATCAGGTGCTGTTGATTTCTCCAGATAATTCTGAATTTGTTTCGTTGAAAGTAGATCTGCTGTACGAGCCTTTAAATAATCAAGAGTAATACGTGCATGCTCTTTTTCAGTAGATGCAATTGCATTACTTGCAATTATAACATTGTATCCTTGGGCAAGCGCATCCAGAGCGGTGTTTCGTATACAAGCATGTGTGTATACACCTGCGATGATCAGTGTATCGATATTATTAGCGAGCAAGATGATCTCTGTCTCAGCCGCATCAAAAGCACTGTAAAATGGCTTTGATACCAAATATTCAGCTTCTATACATTTCAGGGAAGATGGTGATTCAGCTCCTGGAGTATCTTCAACACATGACCATTGGTTAGTTTTTTTCCAATGAGGCATGCGATTACAGCCATCTTTAGAAATGATTGTTTGAATATGAATTACTGGATGACAGTACTCCCTGAACAGGGAAAGCAATACTTCAGTGTTATCGATCAATTCCGATCGTGATGGCGAAAGGTTACTCCGATCAAGATAGTCGTTTTGTAAATCAACTAAAAGAAGAGCAACACTCATCTCCTGTTAGCCAGCGTTCTCAAGTTATTAATAACGTGATCTGTAAATTCAACAGTGGTTAAATATTTATTGCTTGTTCTGGTCATGTCGATAGTACGATGACCTTGTCTGACAGTTTCTACAATGCTGTCGCGAATTACTGCCGCACTATCAAACCTGCCAAAGCTTTGTTCCAGCATCATGGACAGGGATAAAAGTTGGCCAACAGGGTTCGCCATACCCATACCTGCAATATCATAGGCAGCACCGTGTCCAGTCTGGTATGCAGCCTTACCCTCTGGCCCGAAGTTACCGGAGTACGATAACCCACGAGATCCTAACAACAAAGACCCACAGTCTGATAAAACATCACCAAACATATTTGAAGTGACTATGACGTCAAAACGATGTGCATCTGCAATTAGCTGATACACAGAGTTGTCTATATCGAGAATTTCCAGATCCAGTTTTGTCTCATCCCTTAACCTCTCGACAGCTTGTAACCAGAGCTTGCTTATTACCGGTATACCTTCAGCTTTAAGGACAATTGCGAGACGTCCACGCCGGAGACTTGCCAACCTGGCAGAAACATCCAGTATGCGATTAATTTGTGTTAACCGATATTCAAGGCGGTGATAAGCAAGTATATCCCCATTCGCTTCAGTTACATGACCACCTTCCCCGAAATAAAGACCAGCAATATTTTCTCTGACAACTTCAATGTCAACGCCTTTACTGGCTGTTTGTTTTACCGGTCCAATATTATCGAGCTCTTTGATTGGTACCAGAGGGGTGAACTTACAATACAAGTCAAAATGCTCGCGTAACATATAAACGAAGCGGGCACCACCAGGGCCACAAAACAGTGCACCATGTTCATCAAAAATCTGTTCACAAAATGTTTGAGTTATCTTTGGAAATGAACTCTCGGTTTCTCTGACAGCATCATTTCCAATTGGGCCACCATGTCGTATATCAATTTGAAAGTTTTGTATTTCTGCGAGGTTCTCAAGAACTCTGATTGCAGAACTTACGACTTCTGGCCCAACACCTTCTCCGGGCAAGACTCCTATTACTAATGGCGAAGTGTCATCTGGCTCAATATTCGACCACTGTAGTGCCGGGCGATAATTAGTGCTTGATATCATTGTCTAAATCTTTATTTTTATTTTTATTATGAATGAGCAATTCTAACTGATCACGTAATAGTTTGCCTGCTGAATTCCTGGGTAAAGTCGCAACCTGGATGAAACTTCTGGGAGATAATAACTGTAACTTTTTGAGAGAATAACGAGCTAGTTTATCAAATTCAATTTTACGAGGAGCTACTACAGCGGCAACCAGCACCTGGTCTACTTCTTCATCAGGATTAACAAATACTGCTACATCTTCCAGAAGGGGATATTCAAGCAAAATTGACTCTATTTTTTCAGCTGATATCTTGTGACCACCGATATTCAATAAATTGTCAGTTCGACCATGTATAAAAAGAAGCCCATCAGGATCTACATGCCCAATGTCTCCCGGATAAAACCAGCCTTTTTTGAATTTGCAGTCAGACTTCTTATTTTCATTATAATAATCTTCAGGCATCGAATCGAGGGTAACTCGAATCTCACCAGTATATCCTGCAGGTACTGGTAATCCATTGTGATCAACTACTTCAACTGTTACCCACGGAAGGACGTGGCCTGCACTATCAGGGTGATTAACCAGTATCTCGGGAGTTGCCATTGAAATTGGCCCTAACTCGGTTAAACCATAGGGGACGTATACATTTGGTGAGCAGCAGGTAACCAGAGATTTTAGCAGTGCAGGAGAAGGTGTTGCACCCACAAGACGTAAATGTTTTAAACTAGGCAAGGCAATTCCTGTATCTGTAAATGCAGATGCAATGTTAACCATATTGGCTGGAGCCATGATTAAATGTGTCACTCCAAAAGTATTAATGGCATGAATCAAACTGTGCATGTCATATTTATCAGGGATTACAATTACCCCCCCATTACACAAAACACCCATCGAAAAAAAGATGCTTAAGCTGATGTGAAAATCTGGAGGAAGAAGACGTGAGCTACTATCAACCATGTATATGGTGCGGTCCATTCGTTGGACGAAGTCTTCATTATTGTACAATACACCTTTAGAATAATCGGTCGTTCCTGAAGTCATGGCAACACGCAGTGGAGTTTTCGATGTTGGCCAGTAGTCAATAAAATCCAGGTTGGATTCATCCCCACTTATCTTTAGTGAATTAAGTGTGATCAAACCTTTTTTTAATTGTACCTGTCTGTCCCAGGTTGAGACGATTGCGAGGATATTATATTGCTCAATTAGTGTATCGAGAGTCCGTCCTTCCAGTTTAGGTGTGAGTGGCACAGAAACAGCACCAAGACGTGCCAATGCAATAACTGTGAAGCAATGTAAAGGGCTTTTTGACATAGAAACACCGACAACATCACCAGGCCTGATACCCTTGTCATAGAAGTGTTTGGCAATAACACTAATTGCTGCGAGCAAGCGACGATAATTTAATATCTTTCCCTGAAATATAAATGCCGGCGCATACGGTGTTGTATTTGCTTGTGCTAATATCTTGTCGATTAAAGTTTTATGCATTAATTCTTGTTTTAGTCAGGTGGATAGGAACTTGTTTGAACCAGTTCCTTGTATGAGCCAGTAACAAGGCATCGATAATAAACCCTTTAGATGAAGATAAACAGATAACCATTATGTGAAGTAGTTCAGATTTAGACAGACAGTTGACGAAGTCACTAAGAATATTGAGGGCCATTACACCTCATCTACTCGGCAAATACTCGCATAAAACTTTCCATTCGTTTCGCGTTTTATTTCTTGCTCTTTTGTAAACTCAACAATAAGTTGATAGCCAAAATATTCACACATGATTTTTATTATTTCATCACGAAGTCGTTTTTCACTTTCTCTTTCTAGCGTTGTTGCATAACGAATTTCAAAGCGCTCTACTTCGTGTTGTATCACTTGATACTGCTTTATCCCTGGCAGGTCACGTAAGTGGGCAGCTAATGTTGTGAAGGGAACTTTCTCTCCCGCTCGGTTCACGAGAGCACCTCTCACTTTACCACCGATGAATGACAATGCCGGCAAATTAATTTTACCACAAGGGCAATCACCTTTAGCAGCAAGGTCGCCGATTTCATAACGAATAAATGGTGATTGAGTATTGAAATAGTCGGTGATAACTAAACGTCCTACTTCATTTTTTTTACAAGGCTGGCCGGATTGATCAAGTACTTCAACACCGAGTTTGCCAGAAAAAATATGGTGAAACTCGGGGTTATGTGGGCAGCGTCCGGCTATCAAACCAAGTTCCATGGAGCTGTAGGTAGTCCACACCGTGGCATTGGGGAATGCTTGGTTAATGAGTTCTTCTTGATAGGGTTCAAATACTTCAGCGTAACAACCAAACCGTTGGATAAATGACATGTCAATGCTCTGCTCTATAATACGCAGGCATAGGTTTTCGGCATTGGTAGGATATGTAGTAATAGCAACGGCGCCTTGTCTTTTAAAGTTATGTTGGATAGTTACGATTTGTTGATCAATTGGAGTTTCAATACCCAGACATGTTTGGTGGCGTTGTTTACTATCACCGACATGTATAATTCTGGTGCAAGGCAGTTGTCCCCCTAGCCATGAAATATATCGTGCATTAACTTTTTTCTCTAAACGCGAACGTTCCTCTGACCATGACAATTGCACCGGGATACCGGTGGACCCCGAGGTTCTTGCGGTGACGGGGTGACCGTTAAGTAACAGAAGGTTTTCTTCTAGCACATCGCTGCGACTTAATAGCGGGACTTGTGTCGTTATTTTTTTAAAATGTTCTCGATAAAATGGATGGCATTTTGCCGCGTTGTTTACAATGCGTTTAAAGTGCTCTGTTGCATAAGCATCATTTTTAAATGATTCAGGTATTTGTGGTTCAGGCATGATTATATTTTATAGCCGAGTTTTTCTATTATGGGTTCAAGCACTTCAATAGCGGGGTCAAGGTATTGCAGATAGGGTTTATATCTAAATTTTGATGAATCATATAATGGTTGTGTCACTTGAGCATAACTGGCTGTTTTTGTGTGGTTTTTGTCTTGATAAAAATCCAGGCACTCCTTTTCAAACGATAAACCAACAAAACTCAATAAGTCCTTCACTTCATTTTTTACATCATCAACTAAGCGCTCATAGTGTAATGGATAGTAGTTACTGTCTAATTCATTACGATAGTGAAACACCATTTCCATGGTTAAAGCATAATGTTGAGCAGCAGTTCTGATATCTTGTGCCTGAAAATTTCCGTGGGTTAGCTCGGTGAAAAAATTAGATAACACCACATCTAATGGATGGCGAATCACATGTATTTTAGGCGACCTTGGAAATACGCTATTAATCAACCCCAAATGATTTTCATTCAACGGCATTTTATCGGTGAAATATTTTTTATTAGGGTCCTGTAAATTTCTCAGATTACTTTTAGCCAAATAGTCAGCCTGCATGGAAGAGATAACACTTTGTTGATTACCCAGGGCTAAATCCATCAAACAACCGGGATAGTCTAGTTCACTTTTTAAAATGTCTTTGGCTGATATGGATAAATCTTGAATAAACGGCAACTCACCACCTGCATTGACTTGGCTGTGCGCAGTGAGGATTTTCTCTGTTAAACTTGTGCCAGAACGAGGAAAGCCTAGAATAAATAACGGCTGAGTCGCTTGTAGATCTTTATCCAGAACAGGCAAATGAGTAAGCCGATCTCGTTTAAAAAACACTTTCAGTTTTTTGTGAAAGGACACGACATCTGAATGGTTATATCCTGGCGTGTTGCGCCTTGCGATCGCATTGGCTTCCTGAAAAGCCTGCATGGCTTGTTCATAGTCTTTAGTTTTGTCATGCAAGCGCCCCCGCTCATACCAATAACTGGCAAGACTTATGGTCTGACTGTTTTCACTGGCACATTGTTCTAAACACTTAAGGGCTTGATCATAATGTTTTTGCCTGCGATACAATTTAGCTTGTAGTAACAAACTATCGTGACGCACGCTTTCACTATGACTCATTTGTTCAATGCATTGCCATGCCTGTTCAAAATCCGATTGAAATTCCGCAACCTTAGCCAACCCTAACAATGAATGGTTGCGATTGCTCTCTCGTTTCATGCCAAGCCGATAACAGTCTTTCGCTTCTTCCAATTGGTTATACCGCATTAACACCTTGGCTAATAAAGCATTGACCCCAGGGTTATCGAGCCCGAGAGCTTTGGCTTTTTTAAAATGGTAGATTGCGGCAACTTCATCAACATAAGGTCTTTCACTAAAGTAGCGTCCGGCTAACACATGTCCTTGGGCAGAGTCAGGGGTGCGCCGCATAATGGCTTTAACGATGGGGTAACAAGTGTCATAGTTAGCCCGCTGTAACTCATAGGCGAGCAAATGTAATTTGGCCCATACATTATTATCAAAGCGCTGATCATAAGCTTTCACAAAATGTTCTAGCTTAAAGGTTAGCGCATTGTCGTTAAAAGTATGGGCCAACAGGCCTTGCAACGCCTTGGCATTAAGTGGGTCCTCATGCAGCACTTTACAGTACCACGTGCTCATTGAATCATGATCGTTCGTGTTTTTAGCATGATCGGCTTGGCGTAACCATGATTCAATCTCTTTATTATCAACAGATATAGGGAAAGACTTTCGCCCGCAGCACTGAGCAAATATAAGCCCGCTTTTACAGCGACAAGTCTCTTCCTGGTTTATCATTGCGAACGTCATTTTTAGTCTATCGGTTGAGTTAACGGGCGCACATCTTACTGCGAGTCCGGCCCATGCTTTTTATGGGCAAAGTTAAACGATTTGTTATGTTTATTGAACGCGTTCAAAATTTCTTATTTCATTAGAACCTGTTATTTTAATAACAAGTGCTTCATCAGGTAACTGAATTACTTCTTCTTGAATCAATAGTAAATCACTTGATCGAACAATTTCTAGTAAATTATTATTTAAAGCCCAAGTAAAACTATTAAACTGATAAAAACTACCTGTTTCAAAATTTCCAAAATAACCTTTACCATCACTAAGAAACTCTCTGCCTATAAGTGTTTCATTAACATCAGTTCTTTGCCATAACCCTATAAGCATTTCTTCAGTAACAACAAAATTTCCTGTATCAATATCTTCTTCTTGCGCACATGACAATAATGCTCCAAATAGAATAGAAAATACTGAAATACGTGCAATTATTTTTATATTCATTTGTACCCTTTTCTATACATAACTCTTAATTAACTACTCTTTTATACAGCAAGAGCAGATATTTCCCTCGCAATATCATGCGATGAGTACCAATTGCCTGATTTGCTATATTTTTCCTTAACCGCTTCAACATTGCGAATATAATCCTGATTATTTAGGATCTCCTTAAACTGACTGGTCAAATCTGACAATTTAAAGTTGATCATTTCCCCAAAACCATTCTTCTCCATTCTTTGAGCATAATGAAATTGCTCCAACTGCGTTGGTGCCAGTAATGAAACCTTACCTTTCAGAATAACCTCTTTTATAGTGCTACCAGCGTGAAAAAGAACGGCATTAGAACCCGATATCAAAGCCGATAAATCGATTGGCTTACGATATAGTGTAATATTATCAGCATTAGGATGAATATCGCTCTGCATGCCTGGCACAACTATTTTAGCTTCAATATCCATCTTACTTAATGCTGAGATGATACGGTGATTTTCTTTAAAACCTTTCTTCAAATATCCAGCTACTTTGACCTTGTTTTTGCTTTTCCATTTAGGAATTAGAAAACCATTGGGCTCATGTTTCTCTATGACGTAAAAACTTTGAGAACGTTTATATATATCAGTTTCTTGCAAATCAAAAATAAAATTATTATCTCCATAAAAAAAATCTGCCACTCTATCTACACCTGCAAAGCCCTGCGATTTAGCAACTTGATTAACATTTAGAATAATGTGTTTTTCTATATCTATTAAACTCTCATCAGCAAGCCACGGTCTTAAATTACATGCCCAGCGATCACGTGGCGGAAAGGAAAAACCACTCCCAATAGCAGCAACGGGAATTCGTCCTTTCCTAGCCGATAAAATTGCAGTCGGGGCATAATCCGCAAGAATTAAATCTGGTTTTATTCTTCTATAAATTTTGATCCACTCATGCACCATTCCCTCTAGTTTATTAGTGTCCGAATAACCACGCCTTGCTAATATTTGCGCCATGCTATTCGGAGGAGAAACACAAGATATTGGTTTTAAAATTGGGGCCTGTAAACATTCAAATCCAGCCTCAATTAGGAAACTCGCGCTCGACAAATTTTGCACAACAAAAATAACGCGATGATTAAGCCGTTCTAGTTGTTCTGCGATAGGCTTCAAGCGCATCAGGTGACCTAAACCACCCCCAAACTCCCATGCACATAAAAACGTTGCCATTAATATTAATTCCTAAAACGATAACAAGCTTCTTCGCTCTTCTTCACTTAACAAAAAAAGGGTGGCTGTTTAAATCGGCCACCCTGCCACTCCCTACAGATTTATCCTTGCCAACTCGCCGCAACTAACTGCTGATGCTGCTCTTCCTGGCCCGCTTGCAAGCTCACTTCACCATTCGCACCTTCAACAATGAACGAGGCCATCGCTTGCACGAGCTGATCAACCGTATTGTTATCAATCGACTGGCCACCCGCCACGTTAAAGGACTCGATGCTGTGCCCTTGTGACCAATCTTCAACGGTGAGTGTTTCACTCGTCACGGTATTGGTCACAATAAGGTCGTCATTGCTCATGCTAAATAATAAATGATTGGCATCAATACCCAGACCAAACTGAACGCTGTCTGTCACGCCCGCTTCATCAATCGATTCACTGATCATGTCATGGCCGTCACCGGCATCAATCAAGTAGGTATCATTACCCACGCCACCGAGCATGTGGTCATTGCCAGTACCGCCACGAATCACATCATCACCGGAACCAGCATAGATCTGGTCAAAGCCGGCACCTGCATCAATCGTGTCAAAACCGGCACGCGTGACAATCACATCATGTCCGTCACCAGCGGTAACATTATCGGCCACCGCACTGGTATCAATGACATCATTCAGCGCAGTGCCCACATGATCTTGTGCAAAGAGCAGGCTATCAAGACTGCTATCAACAGCACCGACTCTCACCACAAAGTTGGCGGATTGGGCGCTATCGATTAACACACCGGTTGAGCTCAAGTCTGAACCATTCGCATCGGCCACGGATACACGGTAGTAAGTCTGACCATCGACCGTTACGTTATACACTTTGAGCTGGTGATCGGTCATCGATGCATCAAGGGTGATGATGTTGATGCCTTGATCGTCCTGAATAATATCCACGCCCTGTGTATCATTAAGAACATAGGTATCGGCATCAAGGCCACCTTGCAAGACATCCTCTCCCGCTGATTGAATGAAGGTGTCGGCTCCAGCTAAACCTTGTAGGGTGTTGTTGGCATCATTACCTTGCAGCGTATTGGCAACGGCATTACCCACACCTTGCTGTGCACTGCCGGACAAGGTTAGGTTCTCTAACGCATCGGCCAGGGTATAATCCAGGCTTGCGACCACCGTATCATTACCTTCACCGCTGAGCTCATTGATCACATCGGCCAACGAATCAACGTGGTAGGTGTCATCACCCAGACCACCGGTGAGTTCGTCATTGCCGGCACCGCCATCGAGTTCATTATTGCTGTCGTTACCGGTGATGGTGTTGTCCAGTGCATTACCGCTTCCTTTACTCACACCATCGGCCAGCGCCAAGGATTCAACATTCTCAGTCAGGGTGTAGTCAATGTTGGCAATAACATGGTCATTGCCTTCGTTGGCTTGTTCAATCACGGTATCAGTGACAGCCGTTTCCACCTGTTCATTCGTCGTAACAACAAACTCTTCAACTTGACCGTTCACAAAATTATCTACCGTTACCCTCGGCACTGTCATCTCAACATAATAATCTTCGGTCAAGTCTGGCTCGATCACATTTCCGCGTGAGCCGCGCCCCGCAATCGTGATCGCAGCTTGTTGTGAATAACCGATGATTTCATTGTTCGCATCGAGTGCTTCAATCCGATAGGTATAACTGCCACCATCCTCAACACCTGTATCAAGAAAAGTCGAATAGGTACTGTCTGTCATGCCAAGTAAGTTGTAGCTATTACCACCGTCATCAGAACGATAAACCGCATAAGAAGACGCACCGGAATCGGTCCAGGTGAGTTGTACTTTAGTGTACTTCGCCCGCAGTGCAATGTTAGAAATCTGATGGATGTCGGGGGTTTCAACCGCAATCACCATGTCATCTTGTAAATCGATAACACGCTGAATGTCGTCTGAAATAACCGTACCTGTTTCGATATAACCGTTGACCAGATACGTGTCATCACCTAAACCACCGGACATTTCATCAATTGCAACGACTGTGTCTTGTGGACTGACATCAATAACAAGTTCACTGCTTGGTATTACTGCCCCAGTCAAAGACACTTGTAATTGATAACTACCGGTAACCGGTCCGCCACCATAACGACCGACCATGATGTAGTACTGACCTGACTGAGTAAAGTTATAGCTTAAGTAAGAATCCAGACTATTGAAGCTGCCCCCTGCACCAGAAGATGTACTGGAGTCATCATTCCGAGAAATGGTATTGCCCGATGCATCTAACAGGTAAATATAGGAGTCAAACGAGATGCCTGATCCAGAACCAAAATCTATATCGAAGGTGCCTTGCTGCCCTGCACTATCAACGGTAAAGCTATAGTAATCATAGGTATTATTTGGCTGGCTGGCATCAACCGTGACATGTGGAATAGTGGTGGAAGTATTGTTACCGAAACCAACACCAATATTCGCGGAATAATTCAGGCTAAACAAACCATCAAGGCTTTGCGCCGCTGCCAGATTATTGTTCGGTTCCGCTTTGATGACGATACCACTATTAGTAGAACCAAGATGCTCGCTAAATGAACCAACAAAATCATAACCACTGAGCAGGTCATTACCATCGTTACCGGTAAGAATATCCGCACCGGTCCCACCTATAACGGTATCATCACCGGCACCACCCGTCGCAATATCATTACCTGCACCCAGTTCGATAATATCAACCTCAGTACCGCCATCAGCCGTATCATCACCGGCGCCAGTATAGATTCGATCTCGGCCACTACCACCTATGGCTGTATCGTTACCGTCTCCGGTATTAATAAAGTCATTACCCGAGCCACCATCAGCCGTATCATCACCGGCATCCGCGTACATGGTGTCATCACCGGTGCCGCCATCCAGTACGTCCGCACCGTCACCGCCATACAATCTATCATCGCCGCTATTACCTTCCAGGTGATCATCACCGATGCCACCAATGACAGTATCGTTACCGGTTCCACCAATGACGATGTCATTGCCTTCTTCACCATCCAGGTAATCGTTATTACTCAATACAACGAAAGTACTCGATCCACCGTAATCGCCGCCGTAATCGCCGTAATAGCTGTATTCAGAGTAATAGCTCTGGGCAATATAGGCACCGCCGTCATCACCGCCATATAAAATATCATCGCCGGTGCCTCCATACAGCTCATCATCACCGGAGTGGCCATCGATATTATCATTACCGGCACCACCATCAATGAAGTCAGAATTAGTCAGGTATTCGTTACCGATATAGTCAAGACGAACCTCACCACTGCCATACTCAGAGTAAGCGTTATAATAATAAGCGTCTAAACCGGCATCCTCACCACCGAAGAGGATGTCGTCACCATCATTGCCTTCAATCACATCGTCACCGCTGAAACCATCCAGGTTGTCATGGCCTTCGCCGCCGACGATCGTATCAACGTAACGTGAACCCACAATGTGATTGTCCAGATTGTTACCGGTTAAGTTAAAGATATATTCTTGTTCAGACCCTTCAATAGCCTGGTAGAACATATTCTCCACATTGTCCGTCATACGGTGTGAGGTTGAGGTGAATACCTGGTCGATACCCTGGTCAGCAAACTCGATAACAATATCTTGCTCATCCTGGTTGCGATCAGGCTCGTGGTTAGAGGCGCTCACATAATAAGTATCATCACCTTCACCACCCATCATCACATCGCCCTGGTAGCGATCTACACCACCATGCAAGCTGTCATTACCGGTGCCACCATCGAGCGTATCATGCCCGGCATTACCAGAAAGGACATCGTTACCTTCATCACCGGTTAAGTAGTCATTGCCAGCATGACCCAGCAACGTGTCGTGTCCTTTACCACCGTTGATGTACTCATTGCCGCTGTAACCTTCCAGCACGTCATTGCCATCGGTGCTGTTTAGAAGAATCGAACGAATATCATCGCTATTCCAGAAGGTGCCATCAGAAAACTCAATCGCGGTGAGTTCAACATTAACGTCTACATCATTGTTCATGAAGTAGTTTTCAAACGTTAAGCTATCACCGGTTGAAACCAGTGTTAACAACAAACTAGTCCCAGCACGTGTTAATTGCACATCGGAACTATGCACCTCTGCTCTCAGACGTAAGCGATCATCACTGCCTGCAAAATCTCGGTTGTTTATACGGTCATGACCATCGCCATAACCAAACACATAGATATCATCACCGGCGCCGCCAGCAATGACATCATCGCCGGCACCGCCCGCAATCAGGTCATTGCCATCCATACCATAAATAACATCATTACCGCCTTCGCCATACACGACATCATCGCCACCTTGAGCAAAGAAATGATTAACTTCTGCTCCACCAATCAAAATATCACTCTGATTCGTCGAAACAGTTCTGCTCGCAACATCCCACGCAAGATATTGATTAATATCATCTGATGAAATGCCTGCAGCTAATAAGCTGCTTTCAAAATCAGCACTTAACGCAGAGTCGAGATTGATAAACGCATTACGAATACCAACATTAAAGTCGACTGACATAGTTGACAGCGTTTCTAATATAAGCAGTCCATCCTTAGCATCAAGCGCCGCATTATTAATATCCTCAACAATATCCTGCACCAGATCATAAGGATCAAAACTCAGCGTATAACTATCAGATGCCGTATCGTAACTTGCCTCATTAACGTAGTTTGCAAATTGCGGCATATGGGTTAAGAAGCGAACCAAAAAGTCCTGTCTTAAGTTTTCTCCTGCGGCTTGATACAAACTACCCGTGGTCTGAAAGCTTCCATCACGCCAGGTGCCATCATTGATTTCCAGGGTATCCAGGCCTGAATAGGTTTTTAGAATGGCCAGCTCACTCACACTGAGCGTCACGCCAGCTGCAGCAAAGAACACATCACCTGCCGGGGTCAGCATACCTTCATTTGGAGTGGGATCAATATCGTCAATCGTTGTCCCATCGACACCGGCCCATAACTCTAAAATCCGTTCAAAGTTTTCTTGCAGATAGCTCGCACTATCCGCTGCAAAAACGGACTCGACTAAACGCATCAACTCAGGGTTCTGCGTCATCGCAATATGCAAATCAGGCAGTTGGCCGTAGCCTTTCAAGTTAGGCAAATCCAGTACTTCTGTGTCGATAACGATCGGGCCAATATAATTACTTTGCGATGGATCTGTGCCAAACTCAACATCGCCTGCCAGGCCTAATGACTCACCGGCAACGCCTTCTCGTCCATCACTCCAGGTAAAACTACCCACTTGAACAACATCAGAAAAGCCATCACCCAATCCAGAAATCTCTGTATTTTCAAGGCTAATACTTGAAATACCATACTGCGACAATGAACGTAACTCATTAAATGTAGTTTGGCTATTACCGTCTTCAGCACTGTCACGCCAAATTAGTAAATCATTAAAAATGGCATCATTCGAGTTGATAACACCATCGGCATTGATATCATACAGTGCCAGTTCTTCAAAGCCGGTCATGGTTGGGCTACCGAATAACTCGGTAATATCATCGATACGACCGTTGTTATTGATATCATAAGCAACAAAGGCATCATCGAAATCTAACCAACCGGTTCGAGTCGCAAAGCCATCACCATTTAAATCAAAAAAGGCCTGGCTTTGAGTAAAACTGATAAGCTCGATTCCATCGCCATCTAAATCCAGTACCAATGGATCACGCGGTACGATCAGATCGGAGTTCTGGCTACCTCGACTGATTAAGCCTGCCGCCTCACCACCGGCATTACTTTGATGAGAGACAATATTAGAAACAACAATGGAACTGTCGGTATCACTCAAATTATAGACACGTTGATTATCAACTAACGGCGACCAGCCACCTATCTCAAAGAAAGTCCCGTCTTGCGGAAGACCGTTGGAAAGATCAGAGGTCACATTACCAAAGAGGGCATTATCGAGCGAAATACCAAAGTTACCATCCTGGAAGTTTTCAACAACGACACCACCATTAATCAATAATGAGCCATCGGCCTGGAGTTCAAATACATTATTTGCACGATCGTAAAGTACACCGTTACGGTTATAAATCTGACCACCAACAAAAGTATTTTCAAAGACTAAATAGCCCTGACCATCAGTGTCAGAAACTCTATCGCCCACACCAACATGGTAAACATCAACGCCATCACCACCGAGCAGGTAGTCACTGCCTTCACCACCAACCAGTTGATCATCACCGGCACCACCGTCGAGCGTGTCATCACCTTCTTTACCGATCAGTAAATCATTACCATCACCACCAACAACCTGATCGTTACCGGCACCGGCATTAATAATGTCATCACCGAGCTCACCGGTGATAACATCATCACCGTCACCACCGAAGAGTTGATCATTACCAGTCCCGCCATTGATGGTGTCATTACCAACACCACCTTGAATATGATCATCACCGCCCAAGCCACTGATGGTATCCGCACCTTCATAACCCAAAATAATATTATTGTCGGCATTACCTTGCAGCACTTCATCACCACTGTATACCGGTAAACCGTTTAAAGCTGAGTGTGGATAAAGATCATACTCACCAATCAAGCTAACACGCTGCGTCGCCTGAACCTGATTCAAATAATCAGAGACGGTGAGTTCCGTATCATTCAGACTTAAAGACAATTGATCTGCCTGAGCATGATGGACCAGTAACGCTTCACCCGTACCATCCTGCCAAAGCACAATATGATCCTGATAAACACTCCAATAAATATCACTGAAGTTGGCATTGATATCGACAACAGCAGAAGCAGCAGGATCGGTAAAGATAATCTGATCTCGATCCTGGATACCACTAATCAACTGTGTACCCGCTTCAATCAGGTAGACATCATTACCCTCGCCACCCGATAGCACATGGGTACCGATTGATGCAGTAATCACATCGCTACCTTCTCCACCATCAACCACATCACTACCTGTTGATGCGAGTAAGGTATCATTGCCAGTACCGCCAAGTAGCGTATCGTTACCTGCATCGCCTATCAGCGTATCATCGGACGCCCCTCCGGATAGCACGTCATCACCTAAACCGCCGGCCAGTGTATCCATGCCTGATTCACCATATAAGGTGTCGTTGCCATCACCGCCGTCTAGCGAATCGGCACCTCGACCACCATGCAGTTCATCATTGCCCAGGCCACCAAACAGTGCATCGCTGCCATCACGACCTTCGATGGTGTCATTACCTTCACCGCCGCTTAAGCTATCATCACCGATATCACCAAATAACCGGTCATCACCGGCCAAGCCGTCAAGTGCTTGCCCTTGGCTATAAGCATAGATTTCGTCAGCACCAACCGTTGCTACTTGTACTAAATCAATAATTTCTGCACGACTGACTGCTGCGCCATCCGCAAACTCAATAAGGTCGAGAGCGAAATCACCATTGCCATCATCGATAAAAAAGTTGCTGACGGTAATGGTTTCATTACTGGTTGAATGAACTAGCAGCAGATCAAGCTCGCTGCGTCGGATGGTGATATCGGCTAATGCAATACCGCTGGCAAAAACAAGACGGTCAACACTGGTCGAAACCCCATCTTCATTATCAATGAGGGTGTCGCCATCCCCTTGCGCCCAAAGGTAAGTGTCATTACCCGTGCCACCGATTAATGTATCGCCAACACCGGTGCCACCGGACAAGGTGTCATTACCGATGCCACCCTCAACGGTATCGACACCGTCGCCGCCATCAAGCACATCATTACCAAGACCACCCAGCAAAGCATCATTGCCTGCGCCACCGTCTAACAGATCATCGCCGTCAGCACCTTGAAGCAGGTCATCATCGTCGCCGCCAAACAACTGGTCATCACCGGCTTCGCCCACCAGGGTATCATTACCCGCCAGGCCATCAATCACACTGCCTTCGGCATAGGCATAACGCACATCATCGCCATCGGTACTTAATAGGATCCTGTCTTTAATGGCGGTTAAATCCCATTGCGTACCATCATTAAATTCAATGCCATCAATGGTAAAGCGTAGGTAATCATCTTCAGCAAAAAACTGTGTGACGGTTAACCTATCATCGGGAGAAGAGGTCAGCGTCATTATCAAGTCATCGCCATCACGGCTCAGGTTGACATCATCAACCAGCACCGTGTCATTTAAGCGAATAACATCGGAAGACACATCACGGTTGTCCACCTGATTGTCGACCGTAACCAGCCCATCGCCAACACCGTAGATATACGTGTCATTACCCGCACCACCGCTCAGATGATCCGACCCCGCACCGGCGATTAATGTGTCATCACCGTAACCGCCAATTAAGGTATCGTCGCCTTCACCACCGTCTAAAATATCATTGCCGGAGTATCCATTAAGCGTATCATTACCTTCACTGCCAATCAGTGTGTCTGCGCCTCCTCCACCATTTAAGGTATCGTTACCGGCCAGGCCATCAATGGCGCTACCTGTATGAAATGCATAACGAACATCATCACCTGCAGTTCCTTGTAATACGCTGTCTTTAACAAAATCTACATCCCAAGTCGTACCATCCTCGAACTCGATAAAATCAACCGCCCATGAATCCAGCGCAGCTCGATAAAAATAATTTTCAACGGTGATGGAATCGTTGCCATTGGCAAGCGTAATCACCAGGTCAGAATTATTTCTCGCCAGGCTGACATCCGCTGTGGCGATACCGGCACCGAAGAGAATGGTATCGACAAAGGCATTGCCTCTAACAAACCGGCCCTCATCGTTTCGGATTCGATCATGACCATCGCCGATGGCAAAATGATAGACATCATTGCCTTTTGATCCTGACAAGACATCATCACCGGCACCACCAATTAAATGATCATCCCCGTTATGACCGTAGAGTTGATCATTACCGGCAAACCCTTCTAAAGTACTGCCGGTTGTATAAGCTTGTAAGTAATCACCATTATCAGAGCCAACCAATACTAACGGCATCACATCATTGACAGTCCAGACCGTGCCATCTGAGAATTCGATCAGATCGAGGCTTTGAGAAAAATCATCATTGGATGTGAAATAACCATTAACGGTAATGCCAGCACCCGGTGTACTGTTAAAGGTGATGAGCAGCTGATCATCAAAGCGTCGTAAATTAACATCAGCAACCGTAACGGAAGCATCAAACAGCAATGTATCGATGGATGCATTATCACCATCACTGTCAATAACAACGAACTCATCATTTAACGAGTACAAATAAGTATCATTGCCCTGGCCTGCGACAAGCGTATCGGTGCCGGCACTGCCTTTTAGAACATCATCACCTGCTCCACCAGCAATATAGTCGTCACCGTCGCCCCCCGTTAAAATATCGTTACCGACATCACCCTGCAGAATATCGTTACCACCCAGACCATCAAGGGTAGAACCCGTTGCATAGGCCTGTAAGGTTTCATTACCTGCTGTGGCCACCAGCACGGCATCGCGAATAACACTATCATCCCACACGGTACCATCGGAAAAAGTCAGCGGTGATAAGCGTGTTGTCACATCAACAAGGCGAGTAAAATAATCTTCGACGACAACTTGTTGTTGCCCATCAATATTGATGAGCAAATCATTCTGTTGTCGTCGCAAATTAACATCGGCAGGTATGATATCGGCTGCAAATTGAATGCTATCGAGGCCAAAATCACCGAGCTCGGTCAGGTTCAAGTCAATACGGTCACTGCCGTCACCTCGGTTAATGACATAGGTATCATTACCGCGACCACCGGCCAGTAAATCATTGCCGGTACCACCCTCTAAAATATCGTCACCCACATTACCAATGAGATTATCATTGCCACCTAAACCAATGAGTGTTCCACCGGCGGAATAGGCATAAAGATTATCATCGCCCTCACTAGCTTGTTGTACTGCGGCATAAATATAACTGCTATCCCATGACGTACCATCGGAAAAGATGAACGCATTAAGACGGTTATCAACTTCACCTTCAATGGCAAAATAATCTTGGACAGTAATCGTTTGTTGAGCGGAAATAACTAATAATAAATGATTACCACTGCGCTGAAGGTCAATATCGCCTGGCAAGATATCATCAGAAAAGAGAATGGTGTCTCTACCGGTGGTAGTGATCGTGGCAAGATCAAGGTCCAAACTATCTGAGCCACTGTCTCTGGTAATATAGAACGTATCATTACCAGCCCCACCAATAAGGGTGTCATCGCCTGCACCACCGTCAAGTGAATCATTGCCGGCTCCCCCATCAAGGGTGTCATCGCCTTCTTCGCCATAGAGCGTGTCATCACCAGCACCGCCCTGTACATTATCATTACCAGCACCAGCATATACCGTATCAGAACCACCCAGGGTATTAACGGTATCGTTTCCTGTGGAAGCATTTAATAAATCATTGCCCTCTGTGGCCGTGATATGGTCATCGCCTGCAAATAAAACACTACCAACGAACTGATTGTTATCAAAGCTAAGATTATTAGCTGCTACAATCATCGCCTGCTTAAACTCATTAACGAGTGTTTGAGCAGGGTCATAAGGATCCAGGCCCTGAATCAAATCATAAGCATCAACAAAAGTGCGTTGTGCCTCGTCTAAATCAAGACCAGATTGTCTTCTATCTGCTATATAAAATCGTGCGGAAATGTAATGAATCAAACTGTCAAAACTAAAAGTCGTCTGACCACTTGCACTATTAACCCCAATACGAGCAAATAAATTACCTGCGCGACTATCAATCAATAACTGAGTATAAACAGAGCTATGAAAGCCTTCATATACTCGAGTCAGACTATCGGCATAAACCCCGGTAGGGTCTTGTTGTAATGCAGGCTGGCCCAAAAATGTCTCAATAACACCCAGCACTTGTCCATCAATATCCACCCCCCTACTCGCAGGATCGGTATCTTGCTGGCGAGACCATACAATAAGAATGTCATCAACTAAGGACTTACGAACATCCGGGTCAATTTCCTGGGTAAACTGTTCGACTAAGGCCTGCAATTCACCGCTTTCATCCAGTGCCATCGCCTGGTGCAGTGAGAACAAGTTACCATAAGCTTTTACATTAGGTAGATCAGCAATGGTATCGGGTATTTCTATGCCGCCCGGAAGACGTGCTTCAACGGGGACGGTGTCTCGTAAATCAGACTGAAACCAGAGTGTGTTAACGAGCATATTACCGGTGTTAGTTTGCGCAAAAGACTCCTCTCTATGCTGAACTCCATTCGCATCAGTAAAAAAGTTCGCTGTATAATTAAGATCAATACTATTGATATCTAACTCGTTAAGGCTGAGCTGCTCGCCTTCATCCGAGAAACCATCACTGTCTGCATCCACCCACATCCGCAGGTCATTAAAGACAGCATCATTGCTGTCAATCACACCATCTTGGTTGTCATCAAATTCTTTTAATGCCTCAAAACCATTCGCCGCCAATTGACCATTGCTTAATAGCGTCTCTGTACCAAATAGTTCGGCTCCACCATCGATAAAACCATTGCCATCACGATCTAATACCAACAGGCCATCTTCAGCACCGATCCACGCAGTTTTTTCAGCAAAGCCGTTATTATCAATATCAAAATTCACCCCATCAGATAATGACAAGGTATTAATCACACCGTCGCCATTCAGATCAAACGACAACGGATCTCGCGGTGGTGGAGGCGTCGGTACGGGTGGTACTGGTACAGGAACTGGATCTGGATCTGGACCTGGATCTGGATCTGAACCCGGAATGTTCCCGCCCTCATAAAACGGAAGATAATTGTCGAAGAAGTTATCAAGGGCGCGTGTTATATCTAGTAAACTACTTAAAAAGTCCGATTCTGCCTGCCTCTCTTCTTCATTACGAGGTAGGGCAGCAAAATCTACCAGATCAGTAGCAAAGTCGACCATATTATCAAGGATGAAATCATCCAGCGAACCGGGTACTTTGTCTGTCAATCCATCTACAAGGTTATCTGCTGACTGCCTCATCAAGTGCTCTGCATCAGCAAACGTTGCCTCACCAGACTCAACGGCTTCTACATAATCAACTATTTCATTGATATTATCAGCAATTGAAATCGCGTATTCTCCCTGCCCCATATCTAAATTATCTTTAGTGCTACTCATTTTATTCTCCCAACTTCCTATACTAATCCGTTATTTTTTTGATATGCGTAATCTAATATAAAATTCAGAAACCCAGTCGCCAGCTCTTCTATGCAACTCACCAACATTTACTAAAAACTGCTCACACAAATATTCATTATGCGGTTCTTCAAAGATATTTTTATAATCACCTTGAGAAAGCTTTTCTTTATATTCACTATAGTAAGATTCCTTCTCATTCATCCTCCAGGCATTTCTCAAAAACACTTCTATATCAACTGCAAGATAATAGAGACCCTCACCAAATTCATTCTTGTGATTAGTTATTAATGAATTTGCCAAAACAAAATCCTTCTCACTTCCCCTAGCCAGAAATGATCTTGCCAAATACAAATCAGAATACTGACATTCATCTCCGTCGTTAAGTACACATGAGTCACGATAGTGAATCATTTTCTCTTTATCATAATTGCCCTTTAAAACCTCAATTAAATCTCCATAAGGGCTATCTTTTCTTACTAACGACGCACTACCAGAACATTCTTTATGAAAATTTGACAGCCACAACAATGATTCACTTTTTCGCTCCATTATCTTTATAAAAGAAAAAAACAAAATAAAACAAAACATCATAGAAAAAACAACAAACCAAATAATTTTTTTAATCATCTCACACCTAAAAAACTAATAGCCGAAAACCACATACTCTCTTTAACTTCAAAACTCAGTAGAAGTTCGTGTACAGACGCCTTAATTTTTTTCCACTCTGATAGAAGATCACGCCTGAACTTCACCCCAGCACCAACCTGAGCTTTTGGTTCCAGAGTAAATCGCATGCGACAAGTATCAACACCATGTGGCTTATAAGCGTGTCGGCACGTAATATGCGTTTCAACTTTCCCGTTCGGATCTCGTTCGAGATAAATATCTGTGGTTTTGTTACTTTCCCGTGCTGGCCTCCCGTTCGGATCAGTCCCTGCAACCTCATACATTTCCAAGTCATACTTATCCTCGTAAAGCTTCACATAATTGTCCCACCAATAATCACCAGGGTACTCATCCGGCTTTAAAACAACACGGGATAATCTATCGAGAGAACCATCTCCGTAGTAAGATTTTCCTGCAGAAACACTTACACGGAGCCAGTTTCTTTCGCGTAGTGGCTGTTGTTTTTTTTCCTGGCGTGTCTTCCAGTCAACCAAGCCCTTCATGTCCGGGAAATGCACATCCATTCCAAAACTCTTCAGTCGTGAATCAAAGTTACGAACGGGCCGCTGTCCTTTTCGCTTTTCTCCAAACCCGGGATCACCTTCATACTCAACATATTCAGCAAAATATCGTGGTATCACAACCTTCATGCCACCGAGATCGCCAACAACATCTTTCGGCGTGTATTGTGCCGACGACATTTCTGACGGTTGAAAGCCATTTCCCAAAAAAATTGGATGAGAGCCAACTTTCCAGATCACATAAATGATCAGAACAGAAACACCGAGCAACAAATATCTCAGTAGTCGTCTTCCGCGCTTGTTCTTTAACACACTGCCTCAAACAAGTTCTTGCTTCCCTTTAAACATAAATTCATTAAAGATATTTAACCGATTGTTTTCCAATCAAGCTCTTTTGTTTGCCAGCACCAGATGGATAGGTATCAGAAAACTGACTAGGCAAATCAAAATTTATAAACGTCGTACTGATCGACAGATCCAAAGACTCAACCCGATCCCACCAGGCAATTGGAATAAAAACCGCATCCCCTGGGTTAAGTATTACCTCCATAGCAGAAACATTATTTAACAAAGGATATTTCGACTTATCATTATTGGGATACCCAGCCGCACTATAGACACCTTTTTTTTATGAAATCTCTTAGTTGATCTCTTCCCTGTTGGGTATCTGTTACACTCATTTTTAGTGCTTCCTGTAATTATCTGTATACAAAGTTATTATTAATTTAATCGATTTAACGCTTACCTGATCGGCCGCATCAACTTAATTTTATAAAGCGTTTTTGTGCTTACACTACCTCGCGCAAGTACAATGTTTTTAACTGAATCATATTTAATCCTAGAAGTTAAAAAGGGCTTTTCATATTTGTTTTTTCCAAACTTTTTTTCATAATAGGGCTGAACCAAAAACGTCCCTATACTTTCCTCAGTATCGACTTCATATAAAAACAACCCCGTTGAGCTAGACAAAAACAAAAAATTATCATCGTCATCATAAAAAACACCATATAGTTTTCCCGTGGGTAATTTTATAAAAATATTTTTTTCCTCCAGCGAAAAACAAACCTCCCCATACTCACTACTCGAATAAAATATTTTTTTGTCTTCTCCCAGAAAACCCGTCGCTTGCACCCTTCCCTGTTGATCCTGACACCCTCTAATTAAATCTCTCTGTAATTGCGAATATTGATAACTGTATGCATGCACTTTATTTCCCGAAACAAATGCAACCTTGTCTCCTTTTTCAGATACCGACATACCTGATACTTTTTCAAATCCCTTAACAGAAAAAGAACTAACCTTTGAAAAATCTACCGAAGAAAAAACATGTATGTTCTTACCCAACAATAAGGAAAAGAATCGCCCGCCTTTAGAAATTGCAATATTTTGATCACCAACTTCACCATCGTATGCAATAGAACGAATCAAATTAGCCCTAACATCATACAAAGAGACAATCGATCTTTTTTTATTTTCTAATCTTTGAATATCAATGTATATCAGCCTGGCTGTTTTCTTAGAATCACCAAAAAAGTAAACATAATCTTGCCTGTTTTTTTTCTTCCTACAGCATATACTCCCAAGCCTTTTTTCAGTTTTAGACTCATAAATCGATATTCTTGAGCTTCCCTTGCTTACATATATCTCACCATCTTCAGAAATCATTGCATCAAAAGGAAACGGATCTTTCGATGCCTCTACATCAATCAACATATCAGCGTATGCAAAGTTAGCAAACAACATTGCTATAATAAAAAACAAATATTTAGCTACTTTAATTTCTCTCATCATCATTATCAACAGACGCAGGAAAAGGCACCCTTCTTCACTTAACAAAAAAAGGGTGGCTGTTTAAATCGGCCACCCTGCCACTCCCTACAGACTTAACCTTGCCAACTCGCCGCAACTAACTGCTGATGCTGCTCTTCCTGGCCCGCTTGCAAGCTCACTTCACCATTCGCACCTTCAACAATGAACGAGGCCATCGCTTGCACGAGCTGATCAACCGTATTGTTATCAATCGACTGGCCACCCGCCACGTTAAAGGACTCGATGCTGTGCCCTTGTGACCAATCTTCAACGGTGAGTGTTTCACTCGTCACGGTATTGGTCACAATAAGGTCGTCATTGCTCATGCTAAATAATAAATGATTGGCATCAATACCCAGACCAAACTGAACGCTGTCTGTCACGCCCGCTTCATCAATCGATTCACTGATCATGTCATGGCCGTCACCGGCATCAATCAAGTAGGTATCATTACCCACGCCACCGAGCATGTGGTCATTGCCAGTACCGCCACGAATCACATCATCACCGGAACCAGCATAGATCTGGTCAAAGCCGGCACCTGCATCAATCGTGTCAAAACCGGCACGCGTGACAATCACATCATGTCCGTCACCAGCGGTAACATTATCGGCCACCGCACTGGTATCAATGACATCATTCAGCGCAGTGCCCACATGATCTTGTGCAAAGAGCAGGCTATCAAGACTGCTATCAACAGCACCGACTCTCACCACAAAGTTGGCGGATTGGGCGCTATCGATTAACACACCGGTTGAGCTCAAGTCTGAACCATTCGCATCGGCCACGGATACACGGTAGTAAGTCTGACCATCGACCGTTACGTTATACACTTTGAGCTGGTGATCGGTCATCGATGCATCAAGGGTGATGATGTTGATGCCTTGATCGTCCTGAATAATATCCACGCCCTGTGTATCATTAAGAACATAGGTATCGGCATCAAGGCCACCTTGCAAGACATCCTCTCCCGCTGATTGAATGAAGGTGTCGGCTCCAGCTAAACCTTGTAGGGTGTTGTTGGCATCATTACCTTGCAGCGTATTGGCAACGGCATTACCCACACCTTGCTGTGCACTGCCGGACAAGGTTAGGTTCTCTAACGCATCGGCCAGGGTATAATCCAGGCTTGCGACCACCGTATCATTACCTTCACCGCTGAGCTCATTGATCACATCGGCCAACGAATCAACGTGGTAGGTGTCATCACCCAGACCACCGGTGAGTTCGTCATTGCCGGCACCGCCATCGAGTTCATTATTGCTGTCGTTACCGGTGATGGTGTTGTCCAGTGCATTACCGCTTCCTTTACTCACACCATCGGCCAGCGCCAAGGATTCAACATTCTCAGTCAGGGTGTAGTCAATGTTGGCAATAACATGGTCATTGCCTTCGTTGGCTTGTTCAATCACGGTATCAGTGACAGCCGTTTCCACCTGTTCATTCGTCGTAACAACAAACTCTTCAACTTGACCGTTCACAAAATTATCTACCGTTACCCTCGGCACTGTCATCTCAACATAATAATCTTCGGTCAAGTCTGGCTCGATCACATTTCCGCGTGAGCCGCGCCCCGCAATCGTGATCGCAGCTTGTTGTGAATAACCGATGATTTCATTGTTCGCATCGAGTGCTTCAATCCGATAGGTATAACTGCCACCATCCTCAACACCTGTATCAAGAAAAGTCGAATAGGTACTGTCTGTCATGCCAAGTAAGTTGTAGCTATTACCACCGTCATCAGAACGATAAACCGCATAAGAAGACGCACCGGAATCGGTCCAGGTGAGTTGTACTTTAGTGTACTTCGCCCGCAGTGCAATGTTAGAAATCTGATGGATGTCGGGGGTTTCAACCGCAATCACCATGTCATCTTGTAAATCGATAACACGCTGAATGTCGTCTGAAATAACCGTACCTGTTTCGATATAACCGTTGACCAGATACGTGTCATCACCTAAACCACCGGACATTTCATCAATTGCAACGACTGTGTCTTGTGGACTGACATCAATAACAAGTTCACTGCTTGGTATTACTGCCCCAGTCAAAGACACTTGTAATTGATAACTACCGGTAACCGGTCCGCCACCATAACGACCGACCATGATGTAGTACTGACCTGACTGAGTAAAGTTATAGCTTAAGTAAGAATCCAGACTATTGAAGCTGCCCCCTGCACCAGAAGATGTACTGGAGTCATCATTCCGAGAAATGGTATTGCCCGATGCATCTAACAGGTAAATATAGGAGTCAAACGAGATGCCTGATCCAGAACCAAAATCTATATCGAAGGTGCCTTGCTGCCCTGCACTATCAACGGTAAAGCTATAGTAATCATAGGTATTATTTGGCTGGCTGGCATCAACCGTGACATGTGGAATAGTGGTGGAAGTATTGTTACCGAAACCAACACCAATATTCGCGGAATAATTCAGGCTAAACAAACCATCAAGGCTTTGCGCCGCTGCCAGATTATTGTTCGGTTCCGCTTTGATGACGATACCACTATTAGTAGAACCAAGATGCTCGCTAAATGAACCAACAAAATCATAACCACTGAGCAGGTCATTACCATCGTTACCGGTAAGAATATCCGCACCGGTCCCACCTATAACGGTATCATCACCGGCACCACCCGTCGCAATATCATTACCTGCACCCAGTTCGATAATATCAACCTCAGTACCGCCATCAGCCGTATCATCACCGGCGCCAGTATAGATTCGATCTCGGCCACTACCACCTATGGCTGTATCGTTACCGTCTCCGGTATTAATAAAGTCATTACCCGAGCCACCATCAGCCGTATCATCACCGGCATCCGCGTACATGGTGTCATCACCGGTGCCGCCATCCAGTACGTCCGCACCGTCACCGCCATACAATCTATCATCGCCGCTATTACCTTCCAGGTGATCATCACCGATGCCACCAATGACAGTATCGTTACCGGTTCCACCAATGACGATGTCATTGCCTTCTTCACCATCCAGGTAATCGTTATTACTCAATACAACGAAAGTACTCGATCCACCGTAATCGCCGCCGTAATCGCCGTAATAGCTGTATTCAGAGTAATAGCTCTGGGCAATATAGGCACCGCCGTCATCACCGCCATATAAAATATCATCGCCGGTGCCTCCATACAGCTCATCATCACCGGAGTGGCCATCGATATTATCATTACCGGCACCACCATCAATGAAGTCAGAATTAGTCAGGTATTCGTTACCGATATAGTCAAGACGAACCTCACCACTGCCATACTCAGAGTAAGCGTTATAATAATAAGCGTCTAAACCGGCATCCTCACCACCGAAGAGGATGTCGTCACCATCATTGCCTTCAATCACATCGTCACCGCTGAAACCATCCAGGTTGTCATGGCCTTCGCCGCCGACGATCGTATCAACGTAACGTGAACCCACAATGTGATTGTCCAGATTGTTACCGGTTAAGTTAAAGATATATTCTTGTTCAGACCCTTCAATAGCCTGGTAGAACATATTCTCCACATTGTCCGTCATACGGTGTGAGGTTGAGGTGAATACCTGGTCGATACCCTGGTCAGCAAACTCGATAACAATATCTTGCTCATCCTGGTTGCGATCAGGCTCGTGGTTAGAGGCGCTCACATAATAAGTATCATCACCTTCACCACCCATCATCACATCGCCCTGGTAGCGATCTACACCACCATGCAAGCTGTCATTACCGGTGCCACCATCGAGCGTATCATGCCCGGCATTACCAGAAAGGACATCGTTACCTTCATCACCGGTTAAGTAGTCATTGCCAGCATGACCCAGCAACGTGTCGTGTCCTTTACCACCGTTGATGTACTCATTGCCGCTGTAACCTTCCAGCACGTCATTGCCATCGGTGCTGTTTAGAAGAATCGAACGAATATCATCGCTATTCCAGAAGGTGCCATCAGAAAACTCAATCGCGGTGAGTTCAACATTAACGTCTACATCATTGTTCATGAAGTAGTTTTCAAACGTTAAGCTATCACCGGTTGAAACCAGTGTTAACAACAAACTAGTCCCAGCACGTGTTAATTGCACATCGGAACTATGCACCTCTGCTCTCAGACGTAAGCGATCATCACTGCCTGCAAAATCTCGGTTGTTTATACGGTCATGACCATCGCCATAACCAAACACATAGATATCATCACCGGCGCCGCCAGCAATGACATCATCGCCGGCACCGCCCGCAATCAGGTCATTGCCATCCATACCATAAATAACATCATTACCGCCTTCGCCATACACGACATCATCGCCACCTTGAGCAAAGAAATGATTAACTTCTGCTCCACCAATCAAAATATCACTCTGATTCGTCGAAACAGTTCTGCTCGCAACATCCCACGCAAGATATTGATTAATATCATCTGATGAAATGCCTGCAGCTAATAAGCTGCTTTCAAAATCAGCACTTAACGCAGAGTCGAGATTGATAAACGCATTACGAATACCAACATTAAAGTCGACTGACATAGTTGACAGCGTTTCTAATATAAGCAGTCCATCCTTAGCATCAAGCGCCGCATTATTAATATCCTCAACAATATCCTGCACCAGATCATAAGGATCAAAACTCAGCGTATAACTATCAGATGCCGTATCGTAACTTGCCTCATTAACGTAGTTTGCAAATTGCGGCATATGGGTTAAGAAGCGAACCAAAAAGTCCTGTCTTAAGTTTTCTCCTGCGGCTTGATACAAACTACCCGTGGTCTGAAAGCTTCCATCACGCCAGGTGCCATCATTGATTTCCAGGGTATCCAGGCCTGAATAGGTTTTTAGAATGGCCAGCTCACTCACACTGAGCGTCACGCCAGCTGCAGCAAAGAACACATCACCTGCCGGGGTCAGCATACCTTCATTTGGAGTGGGATCAATATCGTCAATCGTTGTCCCATCGACACCGGCCCATAACTCTAAAATCCGTTCAAAGTTTTCTTGCAGATAGCTCGCACTATCCGCTGCAAAAACGGACTCGACTAAACGCATCAACTCAGGGTTCTGCGTCATCGCAATATGCAAATCAGGCAGTTGGCCGTAGCCTTTCAAGTTAGGCAAATCCAGTACTTCTGTGTCGATAACGATCGGGCCAATATAATTACTTTGCGATGGATCTGTGCCAAACTCAACATCGCCTGCCAGGCCTAATGACTCACCGGCAACGCCTTCTCGTCCATCACTCCAGGTAAAACTACCCACTTGAACAACATCAGAAAAGCCATCACCCAATCCAGAAATCTCTGTATTTTCAAGGCTAATACTTGAAATACCATACTGCGACAATGAACGTAACTCATTAAATGTAGTTTGGCTATTACCGTCTTCAGCACTGTCACGCCAAATTAGTAAATCATTAAAAATGGCATCATTCGAGTTGATAACACCATCGGCATTGATATCATACAGTGCCAGTTCTTCAAAGCCGGTCATGGTTGGGCTACCGAATAACTCGGTAATATCATCGATACGACCGTTGTTATTGATATCATAAGCAACAAAGGCATCATCGAAATCTAACCAACCGGTTCGAGTCGCAAAGCCATCACCATTTAAATCAAAAAAGGCCTGGCTTTGAGTAAAACTGATAAGCTCGATTCCATCGCCATCTAAATCCAGTACCAATGGATCACGCGGTACGATCAGATCGGAGTTCTGGCTACCTCGACTGATTAAGCCTGCCGCCTCACCACCGGCATTACTTTGATGAGAGACAATATTAGAAACAACAATGGAACTGTCGGTATCACTCAAATTATAGACACGTTGATTATCAACTAACGGCGACCAGCCACCTATCTCAAAGAAAGTCCCGTCTTGCGGAAGACCGTTGGAAAGATCAGAGGTCACATTACCAAAGAGGGCATTATCGAGCGAAATACCAAAGTTACCATCCTGGAAGTTTTCAACAACGACACCACCATTAATCAATAATGAGCCATCGGCCTGGAGTTCAAATACATTATTTGCACGATCGTAAAGTACACCGTTACGGTTATAAATCTGACCACCAACAAAAGTATTTTCAAAGACTAAATAGCCCTGACCATCAGTGTCAGAAACTCTATCGCCCACACCAACATGGTAAACATCAACGCCATCACCACCGAGCAGGTAGTCACTGCCTTCACCACCAACCAGTTGATCATCACCGGCACCACCGTCGAGCGTGTCATCACCTTCTTTACCGATCAGTAAATCATTACCATCACCACCAACAACCTGATCGTTACCGGCACCGGCATTAATAATGTCATCACCGAGCTCACCGGTGATAACATCATCACCGTCACCACCGAAGAGTTGATCATTACCAGTCCCGCCATTGATGGTGTCATTACCAACACCACCTTGAATATGATCATCACCGCCCAAGCCACTGATGGTATCCGCACCTTCATAACCCAAAATAATATTATTGTCGGCATTACCTTGCAGCACTTCATCACCACTGTATACCGGTAAACCGTTTAAAGCTGAGTGTGGATAAAGATCATACTCACCAATCAAGCTAACACGCTGCGTCGCCTGAACCTGATTCAAATAATCAGAGACGGTGAGTTCCGTATCATTCAGACTTAAAGACAATTGATCTGCCTGAGCATGATGGACCAGTAACGCTTCACCCGTACCATCCTGCCAAAGCACAATATGATCCTGATAAACACTCCAATAAATATCACTGAAGTTGGCATTGATATCGACAACAGCAGAAGCAGCAGGATCGGTAAAGATAATCTGATCTCGATCCTGGATACCACTAATCAACTGTGTACCCGCTTCAATCAGGTAGACATCATTACCCTCGCCACCCGATAGCACATGGGTACCGATTGATGCAGTAATCACATCGCTACCTTCTCCACCATCAACCACATCACTACCTGTTGATGCGAGTAAGGTATCATTGCCAGTACCGCCAAGTAGCGTATCGTTACCTGCATCGCCTATCAGCGTATCATCGGACGCCCCTCCGGATAGCACGTCATCACCTAAACCGCCGGCCAGTGTATCCATGCCTGATTCACCATATAAGGTGTCGTTGCCATCACCGCCGTCTAGCGAATCGGCACCTCGACCACCATGCAGTTCATCATTGCCCAGGCCACCAAACAGTGCATCGCTGCCATCACGACCTTCGATGGTGTCATTACCTTCACCGCCGCTTAAGCTATCATCACCGATATCACCAAATAACCGGTCATCACCGGCCAAGCCGTCAAGTGCTTGCCCTTGGCTATAAGCATAGATTTCGTCAGCACCAACCGTTGCTACTTGTACTAAATCAATAATTTCTGCACGACTGACTGCTGCGCCATCCGCAAACTCAATAAGGTCGAGAGCGAAATCACCATTGCCATCATCGATAAAAAAGTTGCTGACGGTAATGGTTTCATTACTGGTTGAATGAACTAGCAGCAGATCAAGCTCGCTGCGTCGGATGGTGATATCGGCTAATGCAATACCGCTGGCAAAAACAAGACGGTCAACACTGGTCGAAACCCCATCTTCATTATCAATGAGGGTGTCGCCATCCCCTTGCGCCCAAAGGTAAGTGTCATTACCCGTGCCACCGATTAATGTATCGCCAACACCGGTGCCACCGGACAAGGTGTCATTACCGATGCCACCCTCAACGGTATCGACACCGTCGCCGCCATCAAGCACATCATTACCAAGACCACCCAGCAAAGCATCATTGCCTGCGCCACCGTCTAACAGATCATCGCCGTCAGCACCTTGAAGCAGGTCATCATCGTCGCCGCCAAACAACTGGTCATCACCGGCTTCGCCCACCAGGGTATCATTACCCGCCAGGCCATCAATCACACTGCCTTCGGCATAGGCATAACGCACATCATCGCCATCGGTACTTAATAGGATCCTGTCTTTAATGGCGGTTAAATCCCATTGCGTACCATCATTAAATTCAATGCCATCAATGGTAAAGCGTAGGTAATCATCTTCAGCAAAAAACTGTGTGACGGTTAACCTATCATCGGGAGAAGAGGTCAGCGTCATTATCAAGTCATCGCCATCACGGCTCAGGTTGACATCATCAACCAGCACCGTGTCATTTAAGCGAATAACATCGGAAGACACATCACGGTTGTCCACCTGATTGTCGACCGTAACCAGCCCATCGCCAACACCGTAGATATACGTGTCATTACCCGCACCACCGCTCAGATGATCCGACCCCGCACCGGCGATTAATGTGTCATCACCGTAACCGCCAATTAAGGTATCGTCGCCTTCACCACCGTCTAAAATATCATTGCCGGAGTATCCATTAAGCGTATCATTACCTTCACTGCCAATCAGTGTGTCTGCGCCTCCTCCACCATTTAAGGTATCGTTACCGGCCAGGCCATCAATGGCGCTACCTGTATGAAATGCATAACGAACATCATCACCTGCAGTTCCTTGTAATACGCTGTCTTTAACAAAATCTACATCCCAAGTCGTACCATCCTCGAACTCGATAAAATCAACCGCCCATGAATCCAGCGCAGCTCGATAAAAATAATTTTCAACAGTGATGGAATCATTGCCATTCGCAAGCGTAATCACCAAGTCAGAATTATTTCTCGCCAGGCTGACATCCGCTGTTGCGATACCAGCACCGAAGAGAATGGTATCGACAAAGGCATTGCCTCTAGTATACCCACCCTCAAAGTTATGAATCTGATCATGACCATCGCCGATGGCAAAATGATAAACATCATTGCCTTTTGAACCCACCAAGACATCATCACCTGCACCACCAATTAAATGATCATCCCCGTTATGACCTTGGAGATGATCATTGCCAGCAAGACCTTCTAATGTACTCCCGGTCGAATAAGCAGATAAGTTATCATCGCCATCCGTACCAACTAATACGGCCTGCATGACATCATTAACCGTCCATGTACTACCATCTGAAAACTCGATCAGATCAAGGCTTTTAGAAAAGTCTTCATTGCCCGGGAAATAATTGTTAATCGTAATGCCCGCACTGGGGGCACTAGCAAATGTGATTTGCAGCTGATCTTCAAATCGACTTAGATTAATATCAGCAGCCGTAACGGAATTATCAAACAGCAGCCTATCGATGGATACATCATCACCATCACTTTCAATAACAACCAACTCATCGCTTAAGGAATACAAATAAGTATCATTGCCCTGACCAGCAACGAGCGTATCAGTGCCAGCGCCACCTTTTAGGACATCATCACCCGCTTCACCAGTAAGGAAGTCATTACCATCACCGCCGGTTAAAATATCGTTGCCGATATCACCCAGCAACGTATCGTTTCCACCCAGACCATCAAGGGTAGAACCAACCGCATAGGCCTGTAAGGTATCATCACCTGCTGTGGCCACCAACACGGCATCGCGAATAACACTATCATCCCACACGGTACCATTGGAAAATGCTAAAGGTGTTAAGCGTGTTGTAACATCAACAAGGCGCTCAAAATAATTATCGACAATAACTTGCTGTTGCCCATCAATATTGATGACCAAATCATTCTGTTGTCGCCGCAAATTAACATCGGCAGAGGTGATATCGGCTGCAAACTGAATGCTATCAAGACCAAAATCACCTTGCTCAGTGAGGTTCAAATCGATGTGGTCGTTGCCATCGCCTCGGTTAATAATATAGGTATCATTACCGCTACCACCGGCCAGCAGATCATTGCCCGTGCCACCTTCTAAAACATCGTCACCGGCATTGCCACTGAGGACATCATCACCACCACCGCCGATTAAGGTATCCTGGCCGGTAAAGCCCGTCAGTGTGTCATTGCCACCTAATGCATCAAGTGTTCCACCTGCGGAATAAGCATAAACGTTATCATCACCTTCTGTGACTTCTTGCACCGCGGCATAGATATAACTGCTATCCCATGACGTACCGTCGGCAAAGGTTAATACATTGAGGCGAAAACGAGCTTCGCCTTCAATGGTAAAATAATCTTGTACAGTAATCGTTTGTTGAGCGGAAATAACTAATAATAAATTATTACCACTGCGCTGAAGATCAATATCGCCAGGCAAGATATCATCAGAAAAGAGAATGGTGTCTCTACCTGTGGCAGTGATCGTGGCAAGATCAAGGTCTAAACTATCTGAACCGCTATCTCTGTTTATATGGAACGTATCATCACCTGCTCCACCAATAAGGGTGTCATCGCCCGTACCACCGATAAGAGAATCATTACCTGCACCACCATCTAAGGTGTCATCGCCTTCTTCGCCATAGAGCGTGTCATCACCAGCGCCGCCCTGTACATTATCATTGCCTGCACCGGCATAAACCGTATCTGCACCACCCAAGGTATTAACGGTATCGTTACCTGTTGATGCATTTAGTAAGTCTTCAGCTGCGGTTGTTGTGATATTGTCATTGCCTGCAAATAACAAATCACCCACAGTTTGATTATTTTCAAACTCATAATTATTAGCAGCAAGAATAATCGACTGTTGGAATTCATTAATAAGTGCGTGAGCGGGATCATAGGGATCCAGTCCTTGAACAAGGTCATAAGCATCAACTAAGGTACGTTTTGCCCTATCTAAATCAAGACCAGACTGTGTATTATAAGCATGATCAAACAGTGCAGTGATGTACTCAAGCAAACCACTCGTATCATAAACGGTTTGACCCATCACGATACTACTTTCAACTTGGGAATATAAATCGCTGGCATGACTATAAACCAGCATCTGAGTATAAACAGAGCTATGAAAACCTTCATATACTCGAGTCAGACTGCTGGCATAAACCTGGCCAGGGAATCGTTGTAAAGCAGGCTGACCCAGAAATGTCTCTATAACACCCAGGACTTGCCCGTCAATATTCCCCCCCCTACTCGCAGGGTCGGTATCTTGCTGGCGAGACCATACAATGAGAATGTCATCGACTAATGACTTACGAACATCCGGATCAATTTCCTGGGTAAACTGTTCGACTAAGGCCTGCAATTCACCGCTTTCATCCAGTGCCATCGCCTGATGCAGTGAGTACAAATTACCATAGGCTTTAACATCGGGTAGCGCCGCAATGGTGTCGGATATTTCTATGCCGCCCGGAAGACGTGCTTCAACGGGGACGGTGTCTCGTAAATCAGATTGAAAGAAAAGTGTATTAACGAGCATATTACCGGTGCTGGTTTGCGCAAAAGACTCCTCTCTATGCTGAACTCCATTCGCATCAGTAAAAAAGTTCGTCGTATAATTGAGATCAATACTATTGATATCTAACTCGTCAAGGCTGAGCTGCTCGCCTTCATCTGAAAAACCATCACTGTTTCCATCAACCCACATCCGCAGGTCATTAAAGACAGCGTCATTGCTGTCAATAACACCATCTTGATTGTCATCAAATTCTTTTAAAGCCTCAAAACCATTTGCCGCCAATTGGCCGTTACTTAATAATGTTTCTGTACCAAACAATTCAGATCCACCATCGATAAAACCATTGCCATCACGATCTAAGACTAAAAAACCATCATCAGCACCTATCCAGGCTGTCCTCTCAGCAAAACTATTATTGTCAATATCAAAGTGCACCCCATTAGATAATGACAAAGTATTAATCACACCGTCGCCATTCAGATCAAACGACAAAGGATCTCGGCGTGGTGGAGGCGTTGGCACGGGTGGTACCGGCACAGGAGGAGTCGGTGGCGTTGGAGCAGTCGGTATATCAATACCAAAGTCCAGATTTTCCCAGCCGGCAATTGAGATCGTACTGCCATCTGCATTATGTAATCGCAGGAAACCTTCGCCACCACTAAAATCAGTGACACCCGTACCACCATCATTGGTAATTACATGTTGAGAACCATCCCATTCAATGACAATGCCACCAGCATTTGCTCCATCTATTTGTAAAACATCTGATGCGGTATCATCAAAACCTGAAATATAATCATTGCCATCACCAGACTGCCAAATGTAAGTGTCATCACCGATCCCACCTCGGAGAAAATCTCGACCTTGATGGCCAGTTAATATATCGTTATTTTCGTCTCCAAGAATATAGTCAGTGCCATTAGCACCAAAAAGTTTATCATCACCTTGTCCGCCAATTACATAGTTTGTAATTGTTTCGGAATGATCAGAAGCACTTTGTCCGTAAATTTCATCATCTCCATCTCCACCAAGCAATGTGTCACCTCCTGCATGACCAGAAATTACATCATTGCCCTCACCACCAGCGATCGTATCATTACCAGCGGCTCCGTAAATCGTATCGTCTCCTCTACCCCCATCAATAACGTTGTAACTGGTATCCGATTGGCTCGATGAAGTTTCAGCATAAATAGTGTCATTACCATCTTCACCTTCTATTGCATCGCCACCCGTCCCGCCACTAATAACATCATCACCTTGGCCACCTTTAATCGAATCGTTATCAGCACCGCCATTAATTTGATCATGCCCGCGACCACCTTCGATGATGTCATCACCATCACCAGAATCTATCTGATCATTGCCACTCATACCATAGAACTTGTCATCTCCATCGCCACCTTGAAGAACATCACTTCCTTCGCTACCAAAGCTAATATATCGCGCATCAACAAGACCAAGATCAAGACCATCAATTTCTAAGGTATAAGTCCCACTTTGGCTAAAGTCTTGTAAAATAATATCTCCAGGAATAGGAAGTGGTACTCCGAGTGCTGAGCCACTCAAAACGCCACCAGTCTGACCACTTGTTTGGTACAATCGCTCAAAAACTAAGAAAGTAGCTCGATCTGTTATCCAATCTTCAGATAAATTCCCAATACCCGTTTCAGGATCATATAATGATAAATCTCGACTGGGCAGATACTGATCAATTACAACTGGGGATAACGCCATTAGTGCATTACGTGCAGCCTCACTGGCCATACCCTGAGCTGCAACTTCATCCCTTACTTGAGGTAACAAAGTTAAACCCATAGACTGAGATTCTGCCGCACTATATGTATCAAAGAAATTAAACGCTGCAGATGTAAAATTGCCGCTTGTTGTTGTTTGTTGTCGTTCACCATTCGCTGAAGATATCAACCAATCTAATGCCTGTTCTGTTCCTGCTGCCTGAATTAACTGAGCAAGACGTTGTGCATCTCCTGACATCAAAGATGCTAAATTACCAAAACCTAGAGAAGCTAGATCATCAAAACTAACCGATAAAAAAGTATCAAAGCCAATGCCAATATCATTTGTCCACTCTTCAAATGTTTGATCTAAAACAAAGTCCGTCGATTTAACAGCAGATAAAGCAGTTGCATAGGAATCTAATGCAAATAATATATTCTTGAAATCATCAAGCGTATCAAGACCTTCGCCACCTGCGTTGGTTAAACGCCAAGTCTGATTACTACCTAGGGCAGAGAATAAGACAGAGCCAGCCCAACCCGCATTCGTCGTTCCACCTGCTGTATCACCAGGCAGTGACCCAAAAAGTATCTGCCCAACCCCAATAGCATCATTATTTGCAATATCTTGAATAGTCGGGAAAGTCCATGTGCCATCAGACTGCAACCTTGATGGATTAGTTATATCAACTAAAGCATTGATGGCGACTTGATTTGAAGCAAGCTGCATCAGCGAGTCGGAATATTGAATACCTCGTAACTCCATTTGCCGCCGACTATATTCACGAATAAGCGTATTAAAAGCTCCATTTCCAGCATTTGCCTGAGTGGCTCCATCTAACCAACGCTTTTCAGGGCTATCAGGTAGCCAACTAGCGATCGTTGCATATACATCGCTGTAATTTCCATCCGCATTGGGGCCTCGTGCTATATAAGCATTTACAATATCAATTTGTTCTTGAGTAAGTGTAGCCACGATTGCATTCCTTTATTTTAAGTTTTAGTTACCATAGCGGTGATTTTTTTAACAACACCATTATGAATAGTTTTCCAATGTTTCATAAAACCAACATTTATTCTGTATTCAACAACAAGCCCTTTAACAACTTCGAATTGACCAACACAAACATATGGTTCACCTTTATCAGTAGTCTGGCACCAGTAATAAAAGCTATAACCTTTAAGTGTTTTTACTTCTTCTATCGGCAGATAATAAACAACACTCTTTACGTTGGATTTTTTTTTATAACTCTTTAACCCCAAGTTTGGATTGGCTGTTACAGACCAACGCTCATTGTTATTGTAAAAAAAATAATTTAAGTCACTTTCCACTCCACCTTTTAAAGAAACAGATATATTGGAATGGGCAAGTTTTGAATCAATACCGCTCAACTCTTTTAGCTTGTAACTCATCGTAAGCCTTTCAGCAAACAAAGGAGCTTCGATATTATCTTGATGATCAAGTTTTTTATATGGATAAATCTTGTACCATCGCACAGGTACTTTTACCCAAACTTTATCAACGAGAATAAGTGTGTAATCCTCTGCTAAAGGAGGCATAGTGTCTTGCATAGAATCGATATAAGACTGGTGCTTAAAATTAAGTTGAAATTTCTTAAGATAAGGCAACACCAAAACACCAACACCTAAAACAAGGACAACAAAAACAGTAAACTTTTTAACGTTTACTTTCATTTAAGTTTTTTTCAAAGTTTTCTGAGAAGTGGTTAGCTACATCAAAATTAATAAACGACAAACTAATCGACACATCCAATGACTCAACTCGGTGCCACCAACCAATAGGAATAAAAATAGCATCACCGGGATTCAGTATCACTTCCATAGCTGAGACATTTTTAAGTAATGGATATTGTGACTCATCATAATCAGGATACTGAGCAGCGCTATAGACACCTTTGTCGTTATACATATTAGGAGTCTGGAAAGAAGGAATTAAAGTGATCTTCTTTCTACCGTAAATTTGCACCAACATATTATTAGTAAGGTCGTGGTGAAGCGGAGTAATTGTTCCTTTAGGGCCGAACCATAATAAGTTGGCCGTTTTTATATTTTCTTTATTTCTATAACCCTCACCACCATTTTCTATTGGACCAAAATCATCAACATCATCAAATAGACTTTGTATACCTGACAAACTCGCCTTAGTATTCCTTGCTGTCATATAGTAGTTATTACTGTCGCCTCCCTGTTTAATCATTTCAGAAAAGGCTTTCATGCTCATTCGCTTTTTTAGCTGTCTGGAATTGCGTTCATAAAGCGGATCGTCTTCTCTCCCGAATTGAACTTCAATTTCTGCATCACTGACTTGTTCATTAAAATAGTCTGGTGTCCATTTTTTTAATGCTGGCCAGTGTTGTATGCCATCGGTAAAAACAACGGGGAGTTGTTTGCTGTAATAGTCACGAACAAAAGTATCAAAGTCTGGTGTTTCACGGACTTCAATTTTTTTATCATAGCGTTCATCCAGACCGGCTAACGCATTATTGGTTTCTAATAACCAGTTTCTTTTATCCAGAACGTGAGCGATATTGGTGCCGGCTTTAATATAGGGATGCTGCTGAGCCTGTTTTATTTCTGTGCGGATATCGATATCGTTATAGCCTTGCTGCTGTAACTGATAGTGGATTAAGTTATTGGATACGCCTCGCATCATTTGAGATGCCAGCCATTGACGAACACTGTCACTCATCGTCGTTGATGGCTTTTGTTTTTTAAGTTTTGAATCAGCGCGTTGATCAACCAGATATTTATACCAGTCAGTAAAAGCTGCCAGCCATTGGTGATACAGTTTGTCTTGTTTCTTTGCATCCAAAGATGCCAGCAAATGCAAATAAAAAATGGTGGTGTAATGCTCAATAAGCAGTGGATTTAACGAACGTCCTGTTTTTTTCTGGTAAGCAAATAACATGCGTTTAGCCAAATCTGGCGAGCTAAGATTCATTACAGAAAGTTCCTGATGAATATCACCTATTTTGCAATTACCAAAATCGATAACCCCGGTAATAGCACCTGCATTCTTATCAACGAGAATATTGCTACCGTGGATATCAAAGTGACCTAAAACTAACGATGACTCAGGTACCTCTAACTTTTCATGATTACTTAGCACCGTTGCAAGGCTTGCCTTAATTGCCAGGTCTGTTTTATCACCGAGTTGTTGTTGGATCTTTTCTGGATCCAGCTCCCATGAAGGAGAAAAACTAATAGCTTCAACTTCTGATGATTGCTTATCAATGCTATGCAACGCAATCAAAAATTCTGCTAGTTGTTGAGCTAAATCCTGCTTTTTATCATCGGATAATTTTGCATACCACTTTCTATCAAACGTTTCACCAGTAATCTTGCTGTACTTTGCTACTGCTTGTGGTTGCTCATGTATTTCAATTTCTGGTAATTCCGGCAATGTTTTGTTGCGAACTAAATCAGTTATTTGTTTTTCTACCTGAATACCACTGGCACCTCTCTTAGAATGCGGTATTTTTACGATGTATTCGTGATTTATTTCTGCAACCAGTCCTTCCTGTGTTTTAGGGTAAAGATAAAAGTGCTCAATCTTCTCATCAGGAAGTGCCTCTTTACAGATCTGCAATGCAAAAGGACCATTCGCAACAGCAATCATTTTTTCCTGGCTAACTTGTTCCAGATTTTGAAAATCTGCAGTGTTGTTTTTTGACTGTTTTTCCATAACCCTAACCCATTGACTATCTTATTTAGCGCTCACCAGCACTCTCATCCGCTTTACGTAATAGTGGTGACAATACAAACTCGATAATCTTACGCTTACCGGTTTTTACCTCGGCCATCACTGACATGCCTGGCAATAACATCACCTCACGACCATTTATACTCATGGCTTTTTGTGACATTTTTAATCGCAACTTGTAGACCAGTCCTTTGACTTCATCAACAATGGCATCAGCCGTTACACCGACGACTTCGGCATTGATGGCACCGTATTTGGTAAAGTTAAAGGTATTGATTTTTATCTCTGCCATTTGTCCAACATGGACAAAGCCAATATCTTTGTTCTCAAGCGTCGCTTCGACTTCCAGAAAATCGTTATGGGGTACAAGCTGCATAAGAACTTGTGCCCCAGTGACAACACCACCAATCGTATGCACTGCCAGTTGTTGCACATTGCCATCTACCGGCGCATACAATATCTGTTTGGCTTTAATGTCATCGGCTTTGGCAAGTTCCTGAGTCAATGACTGAATCTGACGTTGCAATTCATCCACCCGCGTTAATGCTTGGCTAATGGTTTCAGCCTTCAGTGTGTTGAGCTGTTGTGCCGCGGTTTCGATGGCTGCAAGGCTCTGTTGGCGCTGTGCTTGATAGCTTAATAAGGTTTGTTGCTGCTCGATACGTGATTCTTCCACTTCCAGATATTCCATTTCGCTGGCATTTTTTTGTATTACCAAATCCTTTATGGCTTCCGCACGCTTGGTGGCCAATGGAAGGGTTTGTTGTAATTGCACGATGCGCGCTTCAATGGACTGGGTAGCGCCTTCCTGCTCTTTTTTTTGGCTCTCTAAGGTGCTGACCCGCGAGAGATAATCCAGCCATTTTTGTTGTAGTAGTTGGGCTTGAATAGCACGTTCATAAGGTGTTAATGCGGCTGCAATTAGATGCGTATCTGACATTGGTAATTGAGGCGTGCTTGATTGTTGCAAGGCTTTTAACAGCGCGCGTTCACTCAACCAATTGGTTTGTGCAAAATGTAATTCTTGCGCAATGCGGGTTTGTTCGGCGACAGTAAGGGTTTGGTCTAACTCCACCAAAGGTTGGCCCGCTTTGACGAGCTCGCCCTCTTTGACATAGATGGCTTTCACCACGCCTTTCTCTAAAGGTTGAATATCTTTGATGCGACTGCTGGAAATAATTTTTCCTTCGGCCACCGCGGTAATATCAATATTGCCGACACAGGCCCAAATGATGCCAATGGTGACAAGGGCCATGAGGGTGCGGCCCAGAAACTTCCCGAGTGGTGATGGCGGTCGCTCTAATACCTCGAGTGCGGCTGGTAAAAAGTCCAACTCTCGTTCGTTGCGTTTTTCTTCACCCAGATTGGCACGGTTTTGCCAGGCGTCGATGAGCGCTGTCCAGTATGTTTTGAGTTTATTCATACCGGTTCACCTGCCACTTCGTTATCGGCATCACTCTTCGATACCTGACTTTGCACAGGTTTGATGTTGGGCACATGACTTTGGTAGCTGTGTAGTTTGGCATAATAGCCATTGGCATCAATCAGTTGATCGTGATTTCCGCTTTCAACGATATGACCTTTATCCATCACGATAATACGATCACACTGACGCACCGTGGACAGGCGATGGGCAATAATAAATACGGTGCGATCTTTGCAAATCGCCGCCATATTCTCCTGAATGACTCGTTCTGACTCGTAATCCAGGGCACTGGTGGCTTCATCAAATATCAATATACGTGGATTAGTAATTAATGCGCGGGCGATGGCAATACGCTGGCGCTGACCGCCGGAAAGGTTGCAACCGTGCTCACCGACCGTGTTATCGTAGCCCTCGGGTAACTCTAAAATAAAATCATGAGCGCCGGCGAGTTTTGCGACATGCACCACTGCTTCCATCGGCAAGCCTGGATTAGAGAGAGCAATATTTTCACGCACGCTGCGATTGAATAAAAAATTCTCCTGCAACACCACGCCAATATTGCGACGAAGCCAGGCCGTATCGACAACACCTAAATCAACACCGTCGACCAATACTCTGCCGGCTTCGGGCACATAAAAGCGCTGTACTAATTTTGTGAGGGTGCTTTTACCTGAACCAGAGCGACCCACAATACCAATCACTTCACCTGCGTTGGCTTTAAAATTAACACCATCAAGAATAACAGGGCCGGTTGGTGTATAGCGAAAGCGCACATTATCTAGTTCCACCTGCCCTTTAAGCTGCGGTAAGGTACTACGGTTGGGATTAAATCCCGGCTCTCTCGGTGTATTTAAAATATCACCAAGTCTTTTTATTGAGATACCAGCCTGTTGGAAGTCTTGCCAGAGTTGCACAAGTTTTAAAATGGGACCACTGACCTGCCCTGCCAACATGTTAAAAGCAATGAGCATACCGACTGTTAGTTCGCCGGCCATCACGGCATAGACACCAAAATAGATGATGCCCAGCGTCGTCATTTTACTGATAAAACCAGCGATTTGATTGGATATATTGCCAATGTGCTGAGTACTAAATGAAGCGTTAACGTACTTGGCGAGTTGGTCTTCCCACTTGCGTTGCATTTGCGGTTCAACAGCACAGGCCTTAACCGTTTCAACACCGGTGATCGATTCTGTTAAAAAGGCCTGGTTCTCTGCACCGTGCTGGAATTTTTTATCTAGCCTGGCCCGCAACATGGGAGTAACAACAATAGAAAGAATAACGTACAGCGGAATGGTTGCCATCACCAACAAGGTTAGCGTAGGACTGTAGTACCACATCACGGCAAAAAACACGAAAGTGAAGAGCAAATCAATACATAAGGTGAGCGCAGAGCCTGTAATAAAATTACGTATGGTATCGAGTTCACGTACGCGGGCCACATTCTGCCCTACCTGCCTGGCTTCAAAGTAGGGTAGCGGTAAACCCATCAGATGATTGTAAAGTTTTGAACCGAGTTCAACATCGACACGGTTGGTGGTGTGGCTGAATAGATAAGTACGCACACCGCCTAAAATGGCATTGAATAGCGCTATAGCAAAAAAACCAAAGGCCAACACCTCTAAGGTAGTGAGTCCCTTATGAACAAGGACTTTGTCCATAATCACCTGGAAGAAGAGCGGTGTCACCAATGCAAAGAGCTGAATAAAAAAGGAGGCAATTAATACTTCACCAAACAGCTTTCGATATTTAACCATGGCTGGAATGAACCAGCGAATATCAAACTCCCGAAAGGACTCCAAAATGCCACCGCGCTTGGTCAGTAAAATTAACTCGCCATTCCAATGTTCAGGCAAGTTATCAAGATCAATCTGTTGGGGTGTTTGCTCATTGGGATAGAGAATTAACGCTTGAGCAGGGTTGCCCTGTTCGGCCTCCGTGTTATCACTATCTGATGATTTTGGCTGCTCATTTACTTTGGCAATAATAAAATATTGACCATCGAGACCTTTAGCCAAGGCTGGCAATATACTAGGTGTTAGTTCTTCAATGGAGCTATTTATTTTTCGCGCTTTAAAACCAATCGCTTTGGCCGCACGCAATAAATCTGTATCACTTAAAGGCTGCTCCGCCTCCCCAAACTGGTGGCGCAACTGTTGATATTCAGCGGGAACCTGGTTTAAGCGCGCCATGGTCACTAAACACTGACAACCACTATCGACCCGACTCTTCTCCATATTCAAAAGATCCTTATTAGAGCGCAGCTAATTATTAGGACGAAATACAAAAGTCCGTTGTCAAACCCGGATGGCTTATCGTCACGTCTTTTGCTGTCTGCTGACAACTGAGATAAGGTCTCGCCCGAGAAACCTCAAGCTGAACAGGATTGAGAGAGAACAAAACTTCCAGAAAAAAAATAGAGACAGCAGGCATACGCTGCATACCGCGCTTTTCTAACATATCTAACCCCAAAATTATCCCTTTAAATTTATTCTTAAATATTTTTTTGTTTTTTTAAGCTAACCCTAAGCCCGAACACTAAACAGACATAAACCGATGTTATTTTAATAATTCAAACGGACAGCACTCTAAACAGAAAACAGCCTGGATTAGCCTGCCTGCTATCACTTTTTATTCGCAAACCGTCTAACGACAGATTTCCCTGCCAAGAGCATGCCCACGATCATAAGCAAGCTCGTGGTACTCGGTTCAGGAAATACTACCCCAGAGCCTTCTATCGTTATAGTGCTATAAAAGTGTCCGGCACTATAGACCACTACACTCTAAGTGAGCCCCTTAAAAAGTCCTGTACAAAATATTATTAGTTTTTATTAAATCTATTTCAATTCAGTTTTTAGATGTTTGCGGCGCGGCGAAGTTAATAATACTCCCAAAACACCAATACCAAGAAGTAAAGCTGTTCCTGGCTCTGGTACGCCTATAGGAGTATTGCCAGAAATTGATAGATCGCTCCAGAAATAAATACTAGATAACTCATCATAACCAAGCCCTGTTTCAGCATCATGCTGAGCCAAGTAAAATCCAGAAGTATCTAAAATATCACTAATACTGAAATCAATTGTTGCTATCTCATCTACACCAAGCGTAAAGCTCCAACCTAACGCAAAGGCCACATCATCATTTAATCCATTAGGTACATTATTCGAATTATCTAAAGTCGCATCTAGTGTATTGTCATAAATATCACCAAACAAATACCCAGGCTCATCAATTTCCCATGATTGCAATGCTGCTAATGAACCACCCACTGCTAACGAACCACCAGTTGATCCATATTCGTTAAAGAATGTATTGGTCGTTTCATCAATCTCATAATCCAACATCAGCGTTATATTATGATCACCTGCACCAGAAACTTGAGTGGAAAATGAACCAAAACCATTAGTATCAAGACTACCTGTGACACCGGATGGTAACGGCTCTACGCCCACAGGATAAAAGCCTGACTCACTAACCGTACCATCAATATTAAAGACCCATTGCGCTAAATCAATGGTAGCGGCCTGAACATTAAATGCACAAAAAAGTGATAGAAATAATGTAAAAGAAGAAAGTAGTATTCTCATCCCTGCCTCAATATTAGTTTTATAATATGTAACTTAATAATTTTATTTGTACTAATTGAACCACAATATTTTTTAAAAACCAAAGCTTTTTTATAAAAGTGTAAAGCTAACTGACTAAAATCAAATGACAGACAAAGATTTAACATTGAGGAAGGCAACTATTTTTTACATTGAGATTATTCTGTATATTTAGCAATATTAGTAACTTTTGTTACAGAAGAAGTTACGGCGAACCATTACCCATATAATGGTTTCCACTTAATATTTGAAACTCAAAAACAATATGATGTTAAAGATTATTCCTTAACAATGCAATACAGCTACAACTCGAGGAAATTAGAACAACAATTTCTGTAACAAAAGTTACTAACATCGCTAATATATCATACCTCTACTATTTCCAGATGGTATGCAATCATTACTTATATAAACAACCAATCATAAACATATACGCATATCAGTTCTTCGTGTTTTTCAGCTCTTATTCTATTATTTAAATATGACCCCCAATCAATTCATAGCTTTTGTGAATAATGCTTATTTTATAAGCCTTAATCCGTGAGATTTCATAATTGTCCGAAATAAATAATTAATTAATTCGTGATCATCTTTTGCTTAAATTATAGAAATTATAAAGACTCAGTTTGCCCTCCCCATTTTCCCTATTTATTACCTACTGTATAATTTTGACTTACTTTCATTATTAACAGCTTATTCATTTTAACCTTCGGTCACCTTTGATTATATGATCGTTTTTCTTCGCATTACTTTACACGAAAACTAATCAGTTTAGTGAATAGCTTTAATTACTTAATTTGATAATGAATAAATCTTAAATATAAATAGTTATTTTAATTTCGGTTATATTATTTATATGGTAGTTTAATAAGAAATCAGACTTAACTATGTCAATTATTAAGTCTAAATATAAAATCACTTGTTATATTTTTGAAGGAAAACTGGTTCAACATTAGCAATACTTTTAAGAATACTTTTCAGCTTTATCATGTGGCTCATCAAAAAAGGAAATGACGATGACTATCTACTTAAGACTTAAAAATACACTTATTCGTGCGTTATTAACAACCTCTATACTGGTTGTCAGTAGCTTTCCGTCTTTTGCTGATTCAAATCTTTCGACGGCTTTAGATGAGTACGTGAATACCGCTGATGATGCGTACACTTACCAGCACTTTGGTTCACTGCCTGGCGCTGGTTTTACGTTGCATGTTTTTTCTATGACTTCGCAACAATGGCGTACTGTTGATGAAGTTGACCAAACACTCTGGTCACACTGGCTATCTATAGTTGTACCAGACACGGTTGCAACAGAAACTGCGATGATGATTGTTGATGGTGGTCGCAATAGACCATTACCCAACTTAAATAGCAGCACTTTAGCGGCGGCCGGTCAGATAGCCTTATCTACTCAGTCAATTGTCACTGTTATTACTCAGGTGCCCAATCAGGCACTGACTTTTCCTGATGAACCCGATGCTTTAACTGAAGACTCATTAGTTGCCTATAGTTGGGACAAAGCCATGAGGACAGGTGATCCAACCTGGTCGGTTTATCTCCCTATGGTGAAAAGCGTTGTTCGTGCGATGGATACCGTTCAGGAAGTAACACCTGTCGTGGCTCAAAAAAACGTCAGTGATTTTGTAATGGTTGGGTTTTCTAAACGGGGCGCTATTACTACACTTACTGGCGCAGTTGATCAACGGGTTAAAGCGATTGCTCCCGGTGTATATGATTTCCTTAACATGGCTCCGCATATGGAGCATCATTATTCATCTTACGGATCTTATAGCCCAGGACTTATTGATTATGTTAATTATGATTTTGTACGCAGGGTTCGAACCCCTGAGGGCCAGGATCTTCTTACAGTGAATGATCCATATTCATACCGTGATCGATTAACCATGCCTAAGTTTCTGATTAACTCGACTGGTGATTACTTCTTTCCTTCCGATTCTGCACGGCATTACTATCAGGACCTTCCTGATGAAAGTTTAATTCGTTATGTTCCCAACACGGATCATCCACTAGCTGATGCAAGTGGAAGCCGTTCCAATGCAATAACGAGTTTATTGAGCTGGTATGGAAGTATTCTATTTGATGTACCGCGCCCACTCATTAAATGGGAAAAACAAAGTGATGCAGTGACAGTTACTGCCTTTCCTCCTCCAGTTGCGGCCACATTATGGCGTGCAACGAATAGCAATGGACGAGATTTTAGAAGAGAAACAATTGGTGAAGCCTGGTTGCCTCAACTTATAACCGGTAGTGGCAATGGTATCTATCAACTAAACCTTGAAGCGCCGACAACTGGATGGAACGCTTATTATCTTGAACTGATTTATCCAGGAGTCGGTGGTATACCCCAAACATATGGTACCCGTGTATTTATTACACCAGATGTACTACCTTTTGAAGTCAGTGACCCTGTTATTGATCCAAAAGGTAAAGGTTTCTGGGCAAAACAAATCACAACAGCGGTAACTGGCAAGGGCCATCAAAAAATTGATACTGCAACACTGCAAAGTTATTTTCCTGTTCCGATTTTTAATACGCATATTAAAAATATAAACGAAGCCTATAATCTTTTTCGTAATAAACAACATAATAGCGATAATAAAGCGTTACAACATTGTCTTTCACTTCGCCTAAACATTGCACATAAAGAACTGGGCTGGTACTCACGTCCTGACATTGAAAATGAAGATGACGACGAAACAAACACAGATAATGAAGAAGAAAATATGTTGTTATGGGAATTATGGCAAACAGCCCATGATGCTTATCTTGCAGGAGAACCAAATGACGCGAAGCAACTTTGTGAACAGATTAATGAAATTTAACGATAGTAAAAAATATTAAAGGTAATATTAAAGAGGTCAGAGCTCTTTTTCTGACTCCTCTATAGAAATTCTCGGCCTACCTCGTTTTGATTGACCAACTTTACACTTCAGTTTCTTTTCAATTTTCACTTTAAAATAACTATTACCCAATGGAGTTCCAGTTTGCCATGCTGATCGTATTTCAGTTATATCTTCTTTTTGATAATCAGGGCCAGAGAGCAATTGTTTCTAATATTAGCAAGTATTGCTCTCTGACCCTGATTAATTTCCTGATTAATTTATTCTGTTACATACAAGAGCCAGATACACAATACTGCCCGCCGGCACAAGCATTACCGCAACCACCACAATTAGTTTCATCATTGTTTATGTCTGTGCAGGTACCAATACAATCGGTTAGTGCAGACTGGCAAGACAATAAACAACTACCGGAATTACATAGCTCCCCTGAAGCACAGGTGTCACCACAAGCACCACAATTAGCCTCATCAGTATTTAAATTTACATATTGACCAGTACAGTTAGTTAGATAATTTATTGATGTGACAGGATTAGTTGTTGTGAAACCCCAGCTGAATTCAGTACTTAATGCATTTGTACTCATATCCTGAATAGCTGTTGTCAG
>Ga0316205_10000758_pt1 | contig 50878 bp, 42 predicted proteins | sample 3monthpyrite_MG_FD_204941 | JGI IMG/M metagenome (GOLD analysis project Ga0316205, IMG submission 204941) | Microbial mat bacterial communities from mineral coupon in-situ incubated in ocean water Damariscotta River, Maine, United States -... | ecosystem: Environmental > Aquatic > Marine >...
ATTGCTGCTTAGTAAAGAGTTAGACAATGCGTGGGAGTTGGTTAAAGATTTTTATTTTCAACCGATCGAGCCGCCTAAGAATGTCGTGCGATTGGGGCGAATTTGATCAGAGCGAGAGTTACACCCATAATCCCTTGACCCATAATCCCTAATCCCTTTGGGATTAAATCAATTGGTTCTGTCACCGCTGCCGCTTAGAAAATCGTTTATTAAACAGCGGGACTAGGTTATTCGACGTCCTTGTTTACCGGTAATGAGAGAATATACTTGACCACCAGCTTGGTATCTTCCGGTTTGAGCATTCTTGACATGATCCCCATCAGACGACCGTGTTCATCCTTCGGCGTGCGACCCCGTTCCCCTTTTCTGAACTGCTCAAGATGCTTGTACAGATAATTCGGGTGTAAGGTGCGTAGAGCCGGAGCCGACAGAGACTTTTTGCCAAGAGCATCGACACCATGACACGATGAGCAACGAGAACGGTAAATCTTTGCACCACGCTCACTTGAGCTGGATTGCTGTTCTGGTAAATAGGGAACCAAATTATTCAACTTTTTTGAAACCAGCTCTATCTCCTTTTCTGTCAGGAGTTTTGCGACTTGCGCCATTTGTTGCCCGCTCAAATCGTCTGCCAGTTGTCCACGCAGTCCTGCTCTATAGGCGTCCATTTGACGGCGAATATATTTAGTGTTTAGCCCTGTCAAATTGGGTGCTCCAAGCGCTGGTTTGCCTCTGAATTGCTCGCCGTGACACTGCTTGCAGGACTCGATATCTACGCCGAATATAGGTAGGGGCGACATCGCAATAATAACGAGCAGGATAGTATTTAAGTGAAGTAAGGTAAATGATTTCATTTTGATTGCTGTGTATCCTATCCGAGATCGTTTAATAGCGGGACGAGGGCATTTAAATTCCCCCTAAAAAAAGTGAGCCTATAGTACCAAATAGCTTGCAAAATACCACAATCGGCATTGACCTAAGTCATAATTTGGCGTTAAAAAGGGGCATGGGCAGTTTTTACGAACTTCTACGTTATTCAAAAACTACGCGTAAACCGCTGAACCATGCAGAAATGTATTTTTCGCCGGGTATTTTCAGAACAAAATAGTTAATATTGCACTTACTATATGAATTCAGGGTTTTTCATTCCGGATTCTGAGTACTTTGCGCATAAAAATCGCTGCAGGGCAAAAGGATGCTAAATCTGAAAATGAATAACAAACTATAACAAAGTTTGTTATTATTTAAGCATATATACGCGATATAGGACAAACCGATGAACATCTCTTTAACCCCCCAACTGGAAGTCTATGTGAAGCAAAAAGTTTCTACAGGGTTTTATAATTCGTCCAGCGAAGTGATCCGTGAAGGACTTCGATTACTTGAAGAACGTGATGCGATGAAAAATATGAAACTGGAAGCCTTAAGAAAAAGTCTTAATGTAGGAATTGATTCTCTGGATGCTGGCAAAGGTCGGCCATTCGATAAAGAATCAATTAAAGCCAAAGGCAGAGCGAGGCTGGATAAGAACGGATGAGTGAATTGATCCTCTCGCCAGAAGCCGAGCAAGATCTAATTGATATCTGGCTTTATATCGCAGAAGACAGCCCTGTCAATGCCGATCATTACACGGATAAACTTTACGACAAAGGTATTATCCTTGCCGAAAATCCACAGATCGGGACTAAGCGTCTAGACCTCATAGACGAGCTTAGAGCCTTTCCCGTTGATCACTATGTTCTGTATTATCGCGAGAGAAATAACGGGATCGAAATGATCCGAGTCTTACGCGCTTCGAGAGATGTTTACTCGATCTTCTGAATCTGAAATCTCAACGGTGTAACACCTGCCCATGACGAGCTGCGATCAAGTCCCCGTCAGCCTTCCAATGCAATCTCTTTTTCATTCCGGGTGCCAAGTACTTTGCGCATAAAAATCGCGGCAGGACAAAATCCGGTAAAAGCACTTTGCAACATGTTTGCTCCTACAAAAACCGTAAACCAGATAAATAGCGGACTCACAAAATAAGTAAGGGCTACCGACAGTAAAACCATACATCCGGCAAACGCCAGAACAGCTCTTTCAGTTGACATCGTTATTCTCCTCTACGTCAGGGGGTTGTTTCGAGTTTATCAATGACAGTTTAATCGGACCCGGCATCATTCAAAACTTAGTTGAACTCGAAAAAAAAGATTCGAATTATTTTCCAGTTGCGACAAAAAAGTCTGCTCAGACTGACCTTGCAGAAAATTAATACCGGCAATCCACTTCCAGTTGTCACTCACCACATACCGGCTGCTATAGCGAAGGTAATAATCCTGGTCGCTCGGCGAATAGAACAACATGAAAGAATTTAGCAATCGTTGTTGTAGCGCTTGATGGGTAAGGCGAAAAGTCGCCATTGTCCGGTTTTCAGCAGGAATTACCTGACCGACCAGGGCGTTGTTGTTTAACTGGTTATAGTTTAAGGTCTTCTCTAAATAGGCCTGTACACCGAGGGTCAAATCGCTTGCTATCTCTGATTCAAATCCAAGTAAAAAGCGTTGTTGGCTATTAGCGATCAAAGGATTGCGTCCACTGGAATCCTCGCGACTAAGGTATTGACTAAACTCCGCATTGAAAAGCCCACCCCATAATGGCGTTAGCAAGCTCGAGCCCAATGAATCCATGCGGCTATAACCTAGCTCGCCCGACTCATTGACTGTCGATGGGGATTTGAAAAATCCACGATAGCCATAGAGTGACCACTCAATGCTATTGGCCGCGCCAAAAATCCGCAGCGCTGTTTCGCTTCGCCGGGTAGCGTTAATTGATAGCTCGGGTCTTGGCTGAACCACGCCAGCGCCGGGCAGATAAAAGGAATACCTTTCGCCGGTGAGTACCTGATCTGATTCAAAGTCGGGTTGCCAGGCTAAATCAAAATTGACCGAGTTAGTATAATGACTGACTCTTAGTGCATCTACCGGAGGTTTTAAATAACTATCATCGCGGCCGTTGAAAAATGACTTCCAGTCTTTGGAAAAAAGATCGTTCAAAAAAACGAGATCGCCAGTGCCCCAGGTGATTACCTGTCGTCCTATGCGGACGTCGGTACCACTGTCAAATGACTTTAATAAACTGAGTTGAAAAGCATTGGCTTGATAGCTATCAATTAAGGCATCTGCAAGCAATTCCAGTTCGAAATAGACCGAATAACTGGTCGACTGGTAATCGAATTTGCTTTTTGAGCGAAGCTCGTTAAGGACAGAATTTTCAAAATTACTGTCGGCCTTGTTAATTAAACCGGCATAGCTATAGCTGACCTCGTGGGAAACCTGTAGTGGCGAGTCCGATTGCCAATCATCGTCCCAATCATCTTCCAACTCATCATTCAATTCTACTTGTGGTTGCTCCGGCGTCTGGTCGTTCGATTGTGCAACTGAGGTCAATGGCCAACAGAGTCCAACGCCTAAAATTAAGCCTAATGGTAATTTCATTATTTCGTTTTTAACCATTTAACCGGTGGTCTTCTAAGGGAGCGCTCGCTAAAGAGGTTATCTGGAAGACCCAGATCGTAGTTAATTTTTCGAAACTCGAGCAAGGTATAAGAGCCGTCATTCAGGTTTGAAACTTTGGCCTTTGTGACTGTGTTAATGTCCTGGACCTGTTTGACTTCAAGCGCCTCGATTCGACGAAAAGCGTTGCCTTTTTCATCGTAATACTCAATTTTGAGGGGTAAAAATGAAACTTTATCGATCCAGGTTTTATAGCTTGCAAACTCGACCGATGCGCTATCAATTGCTCGATGCTGCAAAATGTACTCGCTATCGGTTTCTTGCAAAATTTGATGAGTGTCTAGATTAGGAGAACGCCCGGAAACGTCTTCATAAAAGTAATGCGTGCCGACAAAACTGGTGCGTTTATCGCCCGCAGAAATTCGTTTTACCAAATCTAACGCGGGCAGGTATAGCCAGCGGTCGTCTTCGCCATCCGGTTTTTTATGCACCATAAAAGTCGTCCCTTTGACGTCACTTGGCCGCGAAAAAACCACCAGAAATTTTTGCTCGCCGCCTTCGACGAGATCCTTGCGCAAGATGGTAAACTGGCGAGACTGTTTTCGTCCGTTGGCATCAACGATCCGCATTCTTGCCAGAGTGCGACCATCCTCGCCGCCGTAGTAAGCGCTAAGGGAAGCCTTAGCGACTATTTGATCGGCATTCAACTTCTCATCCATGGGGGCATTTTCCGCTGCCACACCTGTGACGCTATAACCGCTTAAAATGACCATCAAAAACACCGCCGACACATTTTCAAAATGGCTGAAACGGCGACGGGTTCGCGCAACGATATTTGTACCTTCGACGCGATGGTCTGCGCTGTTTTTGTTATGCCAAAAATTGAATAATATATTCAGTTTTAGATTTAGATTCAGATTCGGAAAACTCATACTTGACTCCTTTGCTCGTTCTTAAATAACCAACGGGATAATAATTTCATACTGGCGGGTAACAAAAAGATGGTCACCAACGCAGACACGGCCATGATTGCCGCCAAAAAAGCGCCAACGGTAATATAGGGCACCAACGGTGCAAATAGCAACGGCGTGAAACCGAGCGCTATGACCAGTGCGTTTCGCGAAATCGCTCTGGCAGGTTCCTGGAACATGGCGCTCATGGTTTGTTTAAAATTTTGTGTACTGGCGTAAATGGTTCGAGAGCGTTCAATAAAATGAATCGCAAAATCTACCGACAAGCCCAAAGTCAAAGCCGATAAAACGGCGATCGGCATATCGTAATATTTTCCAATCCAGCCGATTAATCCATACATAAAAATGATTGTGATAGACAGAGGCAACATGGCCAGCAAACCAAATAGCAGGGAACGAAATAGCAACACCATCATAATAAATACAATAACAAAAGCGCTGGTCAAACTATCGAACATACCAGCGACCATTTTTTCCTGCCAAATCAAATTAAGATAGGCTTTTCCGGCCCAGTTCACGGTTATGCCACTAGGAGGAGGGTTGTCGATTATGTAGGCATTAACCTCAGCGACAACCGCCGACATGTCTCTATTATCACCGCTGGTCAATTGCAACCAGATTTGCGCTTTGGAGAAATCCGGTGTTACAAAGTGCCACAGATCTTGAGGCCGATGGGATGATTGAAATTGAAGTAATGTTTGGGCCACCGCTTCTTGGGTGCGCGGTAATTGATAGTCCTTGCTACTCCCGCTACGCAGTTCTCGATTGACTGTTTTTATCAAGTCAACCACCGAGTTCGATTTTCCCACTCGACCGCTTTGCAATAAATAAGTTTGCAACGCTTCCAGGTACGCCAGTTTTTCGGGTTGATTAAACACTTTCGCCTGACTGGAATAGCGCTCGCTGAGCTCAATCAGTCGCTCGATAGTTTCGGCACCTGATTCACTTTCTTCAAACAGTAAATCATCCAGCAAAAAAACAAAGTCTTGAAAATTCGCAGCAGGGAATTTCCTGACAAAAAAGCTGTCAATTTGTTCTCGGCTGGTTTGAGAGAGTGTTTTATCAGCGGATATGTCTAAGGCAATCTGCTCACGCCATTGTTTAACGAGTGCTTGTCTTTCGCTGAATTCAAATACCAGATGGGCATCATAGGTTCCAGCAAAATGCGAGTTCAAAACCTTGTCGGCAATCCGAATGTCATGATCGGCCTTAAACCATCGAACCGGATTGTCGTTGATTTCAATTTTATAAATACCAACAACTGAAACACCTACCAAGATCAAGGCCAATATCACGATGCTTTTACTGCGTGCCAAGCTGAACTCTCCCCAGCTCGGTAAAATCCTCGCTAATAGGCTATTCGATTCTTTGCCGACAAATAGCTTTTGCTGCATTTTTTCAAGCTGTGCTGGGTTCATCCTGGAAACATAGGCCGGTACAAATAAAATAGTCACCAAAAACGCGAGCAAAATACCGCTGCCAACGACGATCCCAAACACTTGAACCGGTGGGATCGGTGTAAGTGCTAAAGAGAAAAAACCAGCAGCCGAAGTGACCGAAGTAAATAACATGGGTTGAAACAAGTGTCCGGTTACTTTCCCGATTACCGCTTTGGCATTTTCGCCCGGTTTGTAACTGTCGGCAAATTCTGACATAAGATGAACCGAATCCACGACCGCAATCGGCATCAGGAAAATAGGGATCATAGAACTCATAATATGAACGGTGTAACCCAAACCAATCATAATACCCATACTTATGATGACGGTTGCCATGGCTACAATCATGGGTGCGATTACCAGCGTTGCACTGCGGAAAAAATAGAGCATTAGCAAATAAATAACCAGCGCCGCTGCGGGGGCAGCGATGCCCATCTGGACGAACATTTCAAAACCAAAGGTATCTTCAGCAACCGGTAGGCCGGTAACATAATAGTCATTTGCATCGGATAAATTTTTCACCCACTCACTAATTTCAGTAGCGATGCGATAGCTTTCATTTTTATCCAATATAGGCACGTATATTGTCGCTGCTCGCTCATCACCAGATACCAAGCTGTTGACCACAAATGGTAGCCGGCGAGCTTTCGCACCGATTGCCGCCGCCTCAGCTTCACTGGTTGGTGCTTTTGCCATCATCCACTCAAAACGAATGCCTGAATTGGCTGTTTGCTCAATATTGTCGATTGTCGTCAGCGCATTAACGTCAGCGGATTTGACTCCTTTAATCTTTAATATAGCGTCACTCAGCTGTTTTAAATCAGAAAGCGAGCGCCGATTGAAAATGGACTGTTCGTTGCTTGCTACTGCGCCGACCACGATCAGATCGTTGAGTAAAAAGTCCTTATTTACCTGATTATGATAAATACGCGCTGGCTCGGTTTGAGAAAGCATATTCTCAGGGTCAGTATCAACCTGGATCCGGGATATTAACAAACCTGAAACCAGCGTGATTATCAATAATAGTCCATAGACTGCGATCGGTTTGGCGAGCGAAAACTGAATTAAACGATTTGACATGGGCCTCTGGATTCCTTGATTAATTCTACTCTAGGGTGGTCAGTTTAATCGAGAATACACATATTAGCAATCTCTAATATATAGAATGTACACATTTCTTTTGGTTTTGCCTTGAGGTAAATCACGAATGCAACTGTACTACAGCTTTCAGCAATGAGCGCTTCCGTTAATGAGTGCACAAAGCAAGGTAAAAATCTGGTGGTCGTCGCAAAACTGACAAATACGCTCAAGCTCATATCGCACATGAATACTGGTTATGAACATGAAAATTCGTAGTAAATACGAATTAGAGGGGCGCAACATAGAAAAATCTAGTAGATAAATAACGGGCGAATTTAAATGATGGTGGCTTTGTCGGGCAATCAATTACAGTTTTTATAAATGGTAGATAGCAATTTGTAAGTAAACCAAAGTAGGAGCGGGGGTCAAATCCAGCAAACCTTTGATGTTATATCAGAGGTTTTTGGTCTTTATTTTTCTTTTTATAATAATCTTTTGGCAGTTCCACAACACGTGTATCAAAAACAAAATCATGCCAACCGCGTTTTTCACTATCAATCAAACACCAAAAATTCCCTAATCCACCCAACGACAAAAATGATCGGATGTAAGCTTCCTTCCAACTCAGCAGGCTGCCATCGGATTTATACAATTGGAGCCGCCAGGTTTTCATGCCAACGGTTTGTCCGCCTTTGACCCAACACCATACGTAATAATATTGAACGGCTAAAAATAGATAAACAGACCAAAGAATATTCTTACTCGCCGTGGTGGAGACTTGGCTAAAATCTTCAACCCACGGCAAAGTGACCAAAAAAAGTACTAATTGGCCGATAACCAGAGCCAGAACGAATATTCCCAGCGCGCCTAATAAATCATAAACCCAGGCAAATAATCGCTTCCAAAAGGAGGCCAAAGTCACTTGTACAGGAGAGTCTGAAGCTAAGCCGGTTGTCGGTTGGTTGGTAGGCACAAAAGTCTCAATTATTGGGGATATAAAGATTGAGCGCAGTCTATCAAATTAAATCGATAATTAGTATTAACTAATCTATTCTGGCTTTATAATACGCGGTTCGAAATATCAAAAAGCACAATAGGAATTCAATTTGAGCGGTTTAAACCTACAAAATCAGCGAGTTTTGTCAGGAATGCGTCCTTCGGGACGTTTGCACTTGGGGCATTATCACGGCGTTTTAAAAAACTGGGTAAAATTGCAACATGAACATGAGTGTTTCTTTTTTGTAGCGGACTGGCATGTGTTAACCACTCATTATGACGATCCGGCAATCATTGAACAGACTGTTTGGGATATGGTGATTGATTGGCTTGCTGCGGGCGTTAATCCCGGCTCGGCAACCATGTTTATTCAATCTAAGGTGCCTGAACACGCTGAATTACATTTGCTGTTATCAATGTTGACCCCACTTAGTTGGTTGGAAAGAGCGCCCAGCTATAAAGAGCAGCAGGAAAAATTGAAGGATAAAGATCTCAGCACTTATGGTTTTTTAGGCTATCCCTTGCTACAAACCGCAGATATTCTAATGTATAAGGCGGGAGCGGTTCCTGTTGGGCAAGATCAAGTGCCTCATGTGGAAATGTCTCGCGAGATCGCGCGACGATTTAATCATTTTTATGGTCGTGAACCCGGCTTTGAACAAAAGGCAGTAGCGGCGGTGAAAAAATTGGGTAAAAAGAATGCCAAACTTTATAGCAGCTTGCGTCGTGACTATGTTCAGGAAGGCAATGATGAAGCGCTTGCCAAAGCACGAGCATTAATAGAAGGGCACTCTAGTATTTCATTAGGGGACAAAGAGCGATTGATTGGTTATCTGGACGGTGGCGGTAAAATCATTTTGCCGGAACCTCAAGCATTGCTCACTCCGGTGGCCAAAATGCCCGGATTAGACGGTCAAAAAATGTCTAAATCATACAACAATGTCATTGAAATGCGTGAGAGCGCGGAAAATGTTGAAACCAAAATCAAGCGGATGCAAACTGACCCCGCACGCGTTCGTCTGACGGATCCCGGAAATCCCGATAATTGTCCGGTGTGGCAATTACACGAAGTTTATTCGGCCGACGATGTAAAATCCTGGGTTAGAGAAGGCTGCACTACAGCAGGCATCGGTTGTCTTGAGTGCAAACAACCTTTGGTCGATTGTGTCAAACAGGAGACCGGTGAATTTAAGGAACGCGCCAAAGAATTTGAAGAAGATCATGATTTAGTCCGCAATATTATTGCTGAAGGATCTGACATAGCGCGGGATATTGCCAAAGAAACCATGCAAGATGTTCGAGATGTTATGGGTTTGTCTTACCGTTAAGCGTGGATGAGATAAGATGACTATGAATCAAAACGATGAGCAAAATGCTGAAGCATCAGTAGAAGATAATCAATCTGACAATGACCAAGTGGCTGAGTTCGTCCTGCCTGAGGTTCAACCCCAAGCTCAGGAAGAAATGCATTTTGCGCTGGTCGACGGCGAGCCGGTCAGCGAAGTGCCAAAAGATCTCTTTATTCCGCCAGATGCGCTAGAAGTTTTTTTAGAAGCTTTTGAAGGTCCGCTGGATTTGTTGCTCTATTTAATCAAACGACAAAATCTGGATATTCTTAATATTCCAATTGCGCATATTACCGAGCAATATATGGAATATGTGGAGTTAATGAAAGGCATTAACCTGGAACTGGCTGCCGAATATCTGGTAATGGCGGCCATGCTTGCTGAAATCAAAAGTAGAGTCTTGTTGCCTCGGCCAAAATTAGACGAGGATGAAGACGATCCACGTGCTGATTTGATCCGTCGATTACAAGAATACGAACGGTTCAAAAAAGCAGCAATGGATGTCGACGAATTACCTCGAATGGGAAGGGATACTTTTCAGGCTGAAGCGCAAACACCGGTGCTGCATATTAATAAAGCACCACCTGATGTGGATATGCGAGATCTATTGATGGCGCTTAAAGATGTTTTAGTGCGTGCAGAAATGTTTACTTCGCATCAAATCCAGCGAGAAGCTTTGTCCACACGTGAAAAAATGGCCTATGTTTTGGCAATTTTATCAGCCGATAATTTTACTGATTTTATTTCTTTATTTAAAGTCGAAGAAGGTCGGGCTGGCGTGGTGGTGACCTTTTTGGCAATTATGGAATTGACTAAGGAGTCGTTAGTTGAATTGGTTCAAGGCGACCCCTTTTCGCCGATCCACGTTAGGGCTAAGATTAATTAGAGGCCAGTTTTTAAATAGGTAAATTAATGGGGTAGTTTTCGAACATCCTACGGTTAGTGAAAACGGTTTTAGGCATTAATATTGCCAGGAATGATTTAAAGAAATGAGTATTGAACAAACAAAATTAAAAAACATTATCGAAGCAGCGATGTTTGCGGTATCTCAACCGATGTCTGTCGATCAACTATTAAAACTTTTTGACGATGATGACAGACCTTCCGCAAGTGCAGTTAAAGAGAGCATTAGGCTATTGCAGGCTGAGTGTGATGGTCGCGGTATTGAGTTAAAGGAAATCGCCAGTGGTTATCGTTATCAGGCCAGGCAAGATTTCTCTGAATGGCTCAGCCGTTTATGGGAAGAACGTCCGGCTAAATATTCGCGAGCGGCTTTAGAAACCCTTGCATTGATCGCTTATCGCCAGCCGGTTACTCGTGCCGAAATAGAAGATGTTCGAGGGGTTGGTGTTAGCAGCAGTATTGTAAAAACCATGCTCGAAAGAGAGTGGATCCGTGTCGTTGGGCATCGAGATGTACCTGGTCGGCCTGCGTTGTATGCGACTACCAAACAATTCCTAGATTATTTTAATATGAAAAGTCTAGAAGAATTACCGACATTGGCGGAAATAAAAGATCTGGAGGACATTAACCCGGAACTTAATTTACCTAACCCTGACGATGAAAGAGAGGTTAAATCGGTAAATTCCGACGCTGATGGTGAAGAGTCGCAAGGAGATGGTCAAAATCAGCAAAACCTGCTGAATTCTTCTAATAGAACTAATGAAACCACGGAAGAAGAATTGACTAAAGAAGTGGGACTATCAGATGAACCAGAAAGTGAGCAAGTCGATAAAACGGATGAACTATTAATTGAACCTGAAACCAAGATCAAAACTGAGCCCGAGATTGAGCCAGATGTAGGTGTTATAAAAGAATATTTAGATGATGCTTTAGATGAACACTCAGATTCCAATCGCGACAGCTTCTATGAAGAACCTGAAAATAATTCTTAAAAAGAGTCACCATTTTAATCGGGTAAAACGCTAAATTCTTTTAATTCCGATTTCTACTGGTTCCCACGCTCCGGCGTGGTAACCCATACAGATGTTGGATTGAATATGCATTCCCACGCAGGAGCATGGGAACGAGAAAGTGAACAGCGTTTCCCAGATCAGCCGATAAACAAGAGTTAGTAAAAATGCTAGACGAAAAACTTCAAAAAATTATGGCAGGCGCCGGTGTTGCCTCACGACGAGAATCCGAAAAATGGATCCAGGCTGGCCGCGTGAGTGTCAATGGTAAAATCGCAGAAATTGGCGATCGAGCAACAATTAAAGACACGATCCGAGTCGATGGAAAACCATTGCGTATAACCAAACCCGAAGACTTTCAGCGAAAAATGATTGCCTATCATAAGCCGGAAGGCGAAATTTCCAGCAAGAAAGATCCAGAAGGTCGACCGACTATATATGATACCTTGCCAAAAGTTAGAAACTCCCGCTGGCTAAGCGTAGGACGCCTCGATTTTAATACCAGTGGGCTTATTTTTTTCACCAATGATGGAGATTTGGCTAACAAACTGATGCATCCAGCACAAGAAATTGTAAGAAAATATGCGGTAAGAGTGCGCGGGCAGGTAAGCGATGATATACTGCGACAACTGCAACAAGGTGTTACACTTGAAGATGGCGAGGCTCATTTCGAAACGATCGAAGAAGCTGGCGGAGAGCGAAGTAATCACTGGTATCACGTCACTTTGAAGGAAGGTCGAAACCGTGAGGTTAGAAGGCTGTGGGAAGCATTCGATATTCAAGTATCCCGTTTGCATCGAATTCAGTACGGTCCTTTTGAGCTGCCAAGAGCACTTAAAAGAGGTCGTTGGAGAGAATTGACACCTCAGGAACTCGCGGAATTCGAAAGTATTGCAGGCCTGAAAAGCAGCAAAGCTAATAAAATAGTGAGACAGGACAAAAGCAAAGTAAGGCAAAATAAACGGTTAAAAGCGAGAAAAGTATTTAAGAAATGACGATTAATAATAGCTTAAAAAAATACCTGATAGTACTGAGCAGCTTATTACTGGTAAGTTGCGGTGATTTTCCTGAGTATGACTATGATCAATCAAACGATTATTGCGTGATGACGTTTCCTTTCGCTGGAGGCATAATTGGCCGACAATATATTGGTTACATAAGAATTATTTCAAGCTTGCAGTATCTGGATGATGATCCTAGTATAAAAGTGATTGTTACCGGCCCTTCACATATAAACCTGGAAGCGGGCAGTGTGCAAAAAATTATCATCGATGACAAGGTTTTTATTCCGACGTTTAATACCGATCACTTTGAAGCAGAGTTGCAACTCTTGGGGCCTGCATTTATTTTCACAGAAGAACAATCGACTGAAATTTACCGACTTCTGCAAGAGGGAAATGATGTCAAAATTCATGGTCGGCTGGAAGTTGGTCACCAGTACGAAACGGATATTTATAATTTTTTCTTTGACTCGGCTGACGAACCTTTTCGCGGATGTATTAATCGTCTGTTAGATGATGAAGATATTATTAAATTGGAAAAAGCCAAATTGAATAATGAGGCTTAACTTCACAACTTAATTCTCACTAGTGATTCGGTACCAAAATGGGTAAAGGTCACACCAACACCATGATTGACTGGTCCAACTTATTGGTCTATAACTTGACTGTAAGCATCGTTATTTCTTTATTTGATGCTTCTTGATCAACGTTGGGAGGCAAATGAGCGTAGAGCAAATCTTAAAGCACATTTTTCAATTAACATTATTCGTTTTTTTATTGTTCATTGCTGAGTCGGGAAAATGTTCCGACAAAATCATTTTGGGATATACAGAATTCCCACCCTATACTTTTACTTCAGAAAAAGGTCTTGCTAAAGGGATCTATATCGACAAGGCTAAACAAACTCTATTAGCAAGTGGAATAGATTTTGAGACAAGGTCGCTTCCTGCCAAACGGTTATATCATGCCCTTTCAGAAGGTAAGATCGATTTATTTCTTGGCATTAATACTTCCCCTTTGATAAAAGGAAAAATAATATCTTCACAAAATAAACTGGGAAACATTGCCTTGAATATCTATTACATTGGCAATGAAAAAATAATCTCCGGTAGAGAGGCACTTATCGGAAAACGTGTCGCCCTTCTCAACGGCTATTCGTACGGCACAATCGGCGAATTCGTCACCAAGCACTCCAGTAATCTGACTTATATCAACAGCCACAAATCGGGTTTTTTAATGCTTAATCGCCACCGGATCGACTTTTTTCTGGACTATGAAGGTCCCGGCCAACAAGAGTTGGATGAGTTAAAAATAGACAACATAAAGAAACATGAACTTTTTTCGTTGGATGTTTATTTTAATTTGTCTAAGAGCGCTTCTAACGCCGAAAATATCATGAAAAAAATTGAACAAAACTTTAATCACTTATACCCAACTATATTGCCATAAAAAAAACTGGTCTAGTTCTAATTAGACGTTTACTGAATGTAGATAATACTAAAGTAGCCTAGTTCCTTTAACCTCTTTCCAGCATAATCATATCAAATAACTCGATTTCGAGGATTGGTTTCCATGTCGCTATTTAGAGCAGATCCACCGCTTTTGCCTGATATTATCCGCTGGCAGGGCCAATGGTTATTAGATAAACCTGCCGTTATATTTCAGGATAAAATCACTAGTTGGCAAGAATTTGACAAAATCACCAATAAGTTGGGCAATGAATTGCTTGGCCGTGGTTTTTCCAGAGGATCACGAGTGGTGGTATTAATGGAAAACACGGACAAAATGATTTTTAGTCTTTTTGGAGTTATAAAATCCGGCGCTTGTGTAGTGCCTGTCAATTTAGCTGTATCGGATGAAGCGTTAGCCATTCAGATTAAAGATAGCCATGCGAAGGTGATTATTGCCAGTGAATTTCAGGCGGTCAGGATTGATGGATTGATACAAGCAAAATTGCTGCTCGACAACTTTGTATTAATAGCGGATGGCAATGCATCAGAATCATGGCTCAATTGGGACAATGTCGTCTCTGGTGCCAGTCGACGAGCCATTAATGTGCCATTAGAAGGCAACGATGAGTGCAACGTCATATACAGTTCCGGTACTACAGGAATGCCAAAGGGCATCGTCCATTCTCACCGAGCCAGACTAGATTGGGCTTATGATCTATCAATCGCGCTCAAATATGAAACCGACACGATTTCGATTTGTTCGCTGGGTCTTTATTCCAATATAAGCTGGGTGGCGATGCTGTCTTGCATTCTGGTAGGCGGTTGTATGGTGGTGCAGAGAAAATTTAATCCAGAAGATTTTCTTCGGTTAGTGGCTAAACATAATGTGACTCATTGTGCTGGCGTCCCCATTCAATTCCAACGTATTATCGATTCGCCCGAATTTGACCCTTCATTAGTTTCAAGCATTAAAACCTCCATGTGTTGTGGTTCGCCGCTGAATGAATCACTCAAGATCCGATATCAAGAACAGTTTAACGGTGCACTGATTGAATTGTATGGATTGACTGAAGGGGTGATTACGACTCTCGCCCCAGAGGATTGTGTAGTCGCTGGAAAATCAGTGGGTAGACCATTAATCGGTACAGAGATCCAGATCTTAAGTGATTCGAACCAGTTAGTTAAAAATAACGAAATCGGTGAAATCATCGGTCGGGGTCGAATCATGATGAAGGGTTATCTCAACCGTCCCGACGCTGACGAAGAAGCCAGTTGGATTGATGGTGAAGGTAATACCTGGCTTAGAACCGGCGATATTGGAAGGATTGATGAAAAAGGTTTTTTATATTTGGTCGACAGAAAAAAAGATATGATTATTTCTGGAGGGCAGAATATTTACCCTCAGGATTTGGAAAAAGCGCTGCTTCAGCATGAGTCAGTTATTGAGGCCGCAGTTATTGGCGTAAGTTGCAAAAAATGGGGTGAGACACCTTTAGGTTTAGTGGTCGTTAACAATCCAACTGAATCTTTGGAGAATATTTGCAGCTGGGCGAATTTAAAATTAGGTCGGCAGCAAAAAATCAGCCGGTTAATCGCAGTGGATAAATTGGCGAGAAATCCCAACGGTAAAATTCTAAAAAAGATATTAAGAGAAGAATTTGATTCATAAATTATCTGGAGAAAAACATGACAACAAACACCTACATCATCGGTAGCGCGCATACTTCGTTTTCCAGGCAACCTGATCAAACCCTCTATTCCCTTTTCAGTGGAGTCATTCCTACCGCTTTGCAAGATGCCAACCTACTTGCTTCTGAAGTAGATGCAATATTTGTCGCAAACTACAGCGGCGGTAGTTTTAATAATCAAGAGCACCTAGCTCCTTATGCTGTCAATGTGAATCAGGCGTTTCGATTTAAACCGATGTTTCGTGCAGAAGGTGCTTGCGCGTCTGGTAGTAGTGCTATCCATTTAGCACAAATGGCAATCCAGTCCGGCCAGATAAAAAATGCGCTGGTTATTGGTGTGGAAAAAATGACTAATCTGGATACTAAGGGGGTAACCGATGCTTTGGCAAAGGCGTCCTATTATCCGACCGAGGGAGCGAAAGGATACACATTTCCCGGATTATTTGCTGAGTTCGCAAAAGGTTGGTTAAAAAAATATCAATACCAGCCAGAGCAGTTAGAAAACTGGCTTGCTCAAATCAGTAGCAAGGCCTATTCACTCGGTGCAAAAAATCCTTACGCACAGTTAACTAAAGAGCGATCGGTAGAAGACCTATTGAATATGCCGAAAGAAAAAAATCCCATCATCGCTGAGCCACTCAGAATGCACGATTGCTCACCAATTAGTGATGGAGCGGCGGCGATTGTTTTAAGTAATGATAGTCGAGCCAACAACCCGGTTCATTTACGCAAAATGGTGACCAGTTGTGATTATTTGGATATCGTCAACAGTCGTAAACCCAATCATTTTTTAGAGGCGGCCAGTAAAGCCATTAGCGATGTACTTGATTCGCAAAATATGAGCATTAATGACATTCAATTTGCGGAAGTGCACGATTGTTTTACCATTGCAGAATTATTGATGTATAGCGCCCTTGGACTGGCCGAGCCGGGTAAAGAGTTTGAAGCATTAGAGTCAGGAATAGTACTACCAGGCGGTCAATGTGTGATTAATCCATCGGGCGGTTTAAAATCAAAAGGGCATCCTGTGGGGGCAACCGGCGTCTCTATGCACGCGCTTTCCTACCGTCAGCTTTGCGATAAAGCCAGTGGGTATCAAGTTGAGTCCGCAGAAAATGCTTTGGTCGTTAATCTAGGCGGCAGTGCCTCGACCAATGTTGTTTCATTATTATCCCGAGTTTAGAATTTAGAGCCTGTAATTTAGAAATTAGAAATTAGAAATTAAAAGTAAGAGATATTATTCATGAATCAAACGGTCAATCCAACGATTATTATTACCGGTGGCGCAAGCGGAATTGGCTTTGCTGCAGCGAAAACCTTTGCTCAAAAGGGCTTTAATGTCAGCTTGTTGGACCTCAATACTGACGCTCTTATTAAAGCAAAGGACGAACTGACGGAAACTTCAGAATTGATCCAGATTTTACCTTGTGACATTACCAATGAGACACAAGTTAGTGATGCGATGGATGCGTGCATCGAGCGGTTCGGTCAAATCAATGCGGTTTTACCTTCTGCCGGTATTATTCAAGACGGCTATTTTATTAAGACCGATCAACAAACGGGCAAAGTAAAAAAAGCCATGTCCATGACGCAATTTAACAGTGTAATAAATGTCAATTTAACCGGCACGTTTAATACTCTGCAACAAGCCGCTGTTAGAATGGTAAATAATGATTGGAAAGGCGTACTTTATGTTGTTTCATCAATCAATCAAGGCGGTCAGCTTGGTCAGTTAAATTATGTTTCCACAAAACACGCATTGGCATTGTGGCCAAAATTGTTAGTCGGTGAATTTATTCAGCAGGGGATCAACGGTATTAGAGTAGTAGGGATATCGCCCGGATATGTTGATACTCCCATTTTGCAAGCGATTAAACCAGAGATACAATCATCAATCATCAAAGATATAGGAATTGGTCGCTTCTTGAAAACTGATGAGATCACAGCTACCCTATGGCATATATGGGAAAATAAAGCGATCAACGCCACCACCATTGAAGTGAGTGGTGGTGTTGTTCAACGTGGGATGTGCAAATAGTAACTGTCTAGCTTACCTCTAAAATCCGCCATTTCTGCGTTCAAAAATGGTTGCATAGACGAGTATGCTCACATTTTCTGCCTTAAACTGGCGAATTTTAGACGCAACCTAAACAGTTACAAGACTGATTAGTAGTCAGTCAAATATTTAGTCTTGTTTACAAATAGTAGGTAAAGCAATGAAATCAAACATTATCGTCGCAGATGACCACCCGCTGTTTCGTGAAGCAATAAAACAAGTATTGCCACAGGTGGTTGCCGATTGCGAAATCATCGAAGCGGAAAGTTATTACGAACTTCAACATGCTTTGGAAAATAACGCCGATGTTGATTTAGTATTGATGGATCTTCATATGCCGGGTAACAAAGGATTTGCTGGTTTATCGTTAGTTAAATCTGAATATCCGGCTGTCGCTGTGGTGATGGTTTCTGCCAGTGATTCAGCCAATATTATTCGTCGTTCATTTGCTTTTGGTGCATCTGGTTATATTCCTAAATCCTCCTCTTTTGAGGTGATCAAACAAGCCATCAACGCTGTGATGCAAGGGGAAATATGGGTGCCGGAGGAAATTAGAAGTGAAGTGGAGTTTGCTGATACTGATGATGAGAAATTGGCAAAAAAAATGGCTTCGCTGACCCCGCAACAATTTAAAGTCCTTAATATGATTGCTGATGGACTGCTAAATAAACAAATTGGTTATGAGCTAAATATTCAGGAATCGACTGTCAAGCATCATGTATCCTCTATTCTTAGAAAACTGGATGTTTACAATCGCACCAAAGCAGGCATCATGTTTAACCAATTAGACGTTGAAGACGACTCGAAACGGGTAACGGAAAGTTAAACCTGGATAGCGGACCTCATTCTTATTAATCAATAAACAGCTTTTGTCGCCTTGGCAGGAGTGTTTTATGATGGCAACCTAGACGCGAATCTTCTAGCAATCGTGTCACTTCATATTGAATTTCCATAGTTTTCATTCATTTGCAAATCATGATAGTTCTATAACCAAAGTAGCATAGAAAAAAAATGTTATTTGTAGACATAATGACTATCCCCCATATAAGAAAAACTAACGGATACAGTCTATGATTAACAAACGATTTAGAAAAACACCACTGGCATCGCTGATCAGTTTAGCGCTGATGGCAAGTCCGGCTATCGCTGAAGACAGTGCTAGTAGCGCTGAGGAAGATGAAGGATCGGAGATAGTGCTGGTATTAGGTAGCCATATCAAAGGCACTAATACTGCGGCAGCAAACCCGGTATCAGTACTCACTGCAGATGACATGCAATATACCAGCGCGGTAGATGTAACCGATATGATGAACACTTTAGCGGTTAACAGTGGAGCTGAAAATCGCCCAGATACTTTTACCAGTTTTTATAGCCAGGGTACTTCTAACGTCAATTTACGCGGTTTGGGTTTATCCTCAACCTTGGTCCTTATTAACGGTAAAAGACAAACGCTCAGTGGCGCGAAAGCTCAAGACGGTAGTGTGTTTGTTGACACGGCGTCTATTCCTGCTATTGCTATCGATCGAATTGAAGTGCTAAAAGAAGGCGCTGCATCAGCCTATGGCTCAGACGCTATTGCCGGTGTGGTTAATTTTAAAACCAATGACAGTTTTGACGGTTTTAAGATTGAAGGTTCTTACCAGAAAATTGATGGTTTTAGTCAAAATGACAAAAACCTTAGTGCCATGTATGGTTGGGATATCGGTGATACCAATTTGGTTGTAGCCGCTTCACTATTACGTCGAAGTAACTTGCAAGGTTGGGAAAAGCCAGAATTAGTTCAAAATGCATCAAGTGGATTGGGTACGGCCTTTTTATTAGCAGAAGATGCCGTTGTAACGTCTGGCCCATGGGCTGGAACCTACTCTGGTGGTGAAATTGTGGGTAATCCAAACTGTGCTAACGTTGGTGGTAATCCAATCGGTTTAAATGCAGATGGTAATACTCGACTTTGCGGTTTTCGTTATGGGCTTCATTACAACGTCGTAAACGAAGAAGAGCGCGAGCAATATTATTCAAGTCTTACCCATATTTTTTCAAATGATATTGAATTAAAAGCATCCATGATCTATTCCGATTACCGCGTTATTGATAATTTCTCGGTGCCATCGTTACCTAACTTGTCGTTTCCTACTATTCCGGCTGCAAATGCGACCAACCCATTTGGGGTTGATGCTGTCATTTTTGGACGACATAATCCAACATTGGATTTTGAACAGTCTCGCGCAGCACCAAGAGACAATTCAACCTTTCGTCTAGAGGGTGGGTTGACTGGCGAATTAGACAATGGCTGGGGATGGTCAAGTTCACTTGCTTATAGCTCAAATGAATACACGATTACCCAACCTGAAATGTCATTGCCTCGACTCAATCTGGCGATTAATGGTTTAGGCGGCACAACGGGTGATCAAACGTTTAACCACTTTGCTACAGATCCCGCTGAGCATGATCCAGCTTTGCTAGATTGGTTAAAAACCGATTTTAGATCCGTGACAGAAACAAGCCTATTAGTTTGGGACAGTGTGGTTAATGGTGAAGCCTTTGAAATGTCAGGCGGTACTGCTCACGTTGCATTTGGTGCACAAGTTCGAAGTGAAACTTATAAAGTTAATCCTGATGACATCAGTACAATCGTTTATGATGCAAATGGAAATCCTGATCCGAGTGCCAATCAGTTTACGTTCTTAGGACAAGTCAATGAAGTTGATCAGTCTCGTACTGCTGCAGCGGTTTTCGCTGAACTTGAAATGCCGTTACGCGAAGATCTTGTTTTAACCACAGCATTGAGATACGAAAATCTTGATTCGGCTAACAGTGTTGACCCTAAAGTTGCATTGTTATACACCGCTTCTGAAAATTTGACCTTGCGAGCGTCTGCAAGCACGTCATTTAGAGAACCTTCATTGTCACAAATCAATGCCGATTCTGTGAATACTGCAAATATTATCGATCCATTAGCAGGTGGTGGAAGCTCTATTTTCATTCGTGTTGCGACAACCGGTAACGAAGACCTTAAACCAGAAGAAGCGACTAACTACAACCTAGGGCTCATTTGGAATAACGACTCCTTTGAAACTAAAGTTGATTATTGGAGAATTGATTATACCGACGTTATTACAATCGAATCAGGCCAAGCCAAGATCGATGCGGATCCAAATGGTCCTGCCGTTGTTCGACAAGATCCTAACGATCCCAATAGTACATTAGCGGGTATTTCTGTTGATTATTTTAACCAGGCAAGCATTGATGCAAGCGGTATTGATATTGAATCAAAATACACTATGGTTCTTGGTGAATCATCAATTGAATATGCGTTAGGTTGGTCTCGCTACCTGCAATATGATGTTCCTACAGCTACGGGTACTTATGATGCAGTCGGTTCATTTAACTTTGGTAGTTTTGTCCGCTCCATGCCAGAAGACAAAGCGAGCTTTTCCGTTCATTGGCAAACCGATCAACATAGTGTTTATGCCAGAACTGACTACGTGAGCAGTTATACCAATAATCGTCAAGGTGATACGATTAAGAGCTTTGCACCCGTTGAAGTTCAATACCGTTACCTGATGGACTTAGATGAAGCACAAGCGGCCATAAGCGTGGGTGTCATTAACTTGTTTGACGAACAAGCACCGTTCGTAGCGAATGGCGCAAACTTTAGTTACGACCCTAAGCAGCATGATCCTCGAGGTAGAGTATTGTATGTGAAAGGTAGTTACACGTTTTAATCGATAAGTAACTTTACTTAAAAGGCCTCTAACTTCTGGTTAGGGGCCTTTTTATATCTTCATCAACCTATTTAAAAGTGTTCTAAGAGATAGTGGTTTTATTGGCTTGTGGATTAGGAAAATACTATTTTCCTGAATTTCTTTTTTGATCTCATCGGAACGATCCGCTGAAATTATTACGCTCGGAATATCCCATTTAGCAATGCTCCTAAGTTCATTAATCACCTCAATTCCAGTGCGATTTTTTTCCAGATGATAATCTGCCAATATCAAAGCGATGTGTTCAGCCTTTAATTTGTGTTCCTTTAAGAAGACACCATCCAGCGAGGTGATGACGTTTTTGTATCCCCAGCTATTCAATAACAATAGCATGCCGTCCAGTATATCTTGCTCGTTGTCAATACAAACGATCAACCTATCGAGGTCTGAGCTATGTTTGCCAGCAAAGGATACGGGAATCACTTTGGGTTGCGGTGATTCTGATGGACTATTTTCGACTAGCGGCAAGGTGACGAAAAAATTACTGCCTTTATTAACTTCAGAATAAAGTTGCAATGGCATCTTTAATACATTTAAAATTCGACTCACAATTGCCAAACCCAAACCGTGACCTTCTACCGCAAATTTATCTGAGTCTAGTTGTACAAATTCCTTAAAAATAGTTTGCTGCTTCTCTTTTGCGATACCATGACCTTGATCGATCACATGAATACTTAAACCATTGTCTCTTCGTCTACAGCCAAAAAGAATTTTTGTTGATTTTGAATGTTTAATCGCATTGATCAATAAATTCTGTAAAACGCGACGTAACATTGTTCTGTCAGTTTGAGTGGTTTTATGACAGTAAACGGTTTTTAGTATGATCCCTTTTTCTTTCGCTAGCACTCTAAATTCTCGGGTGAGCTGCTCCATCAATTCAGAGATTGAAAAATTCACCGGATTAGGTTTGATATTACCGGCATCGAGTTTTGAAATTTCAATCAGATCTTTTAAAAGTTGCTCGGCGGAATGCAGTGATTGTTGGATTCTTAAAGTTAACCGTTTTTGTCGTTCACCATCAACCTGCTCAAACAGGGTCGCACTAAATAGGCTGGCGGCATTAAGCGGCTGCAGAACATCGTGGCTCGCTGCGGCCAAAAATCTTGTTTTACTATGGTTAGCCAATTCCGCCATCGACTTCGCTTCTAGTAGGCGTTGATTGAGTTCTTCTAATTCTTGAGTACGTGAGATAACACGATTTTCCAAATTCTCATTAATTTTTTCGAGTTCTTTTTGTTGTTGTCTAAATTCGGTAATATCAATAAAGGAGGTAACAAAGCCGCCACCAGGCATAGGATTCCCTCTGGTTTCCAATACCAGACCATCTTGTCGGTTACGCTCATAAACATGAGGGCTCCCGGCGCGCATAAATTCGAGTCGTTTTGCGACCAATGCTTCGATATCGCCTTTGCCCATCATGCCTTGTTCGGCATTATATCTAACCAACTCTTCTATCGGTCGGCCCACTCGAATTAAATTGTCGGGATAATTAAATAGTTTTACATACTGTTTATTCCAGGCGACCAGTTTTAAGTCTTTGTCAATAACGCTAATCCCATGACTAATATTTTCAATCGCCGATTGCAGTAATTCTCGATTAAATAACAAAACATCAGCGGCTTCATCAATCATATGAAAAACGTCTTCAAACGGAACCTTATGATTATTGGCCAACGATTCAAAGACTAGCCGGGTGGAAGTAGAGCCAATAATTGCTTGTAATAATTTTTCTGTATAACGAATAAGTTTTCGTTTGTCTGCTTGCTCAATATTTTGTATTTGTTGTTCTCGACAAAATTGCGCGAATGCTTTTTCTGATTGTTCATCACCCATAAATCGTCTCGCAAGTAAAACAAGATCGGAAGTCTCTATTTGTTTTTCCTGTAGGGTGAAATTATCTTCATTGGCTGAAGTGCCTGATAAGAATTGACTGGCTTGAATTCGTTCCGATATTGATTGTTCGCGGTGCAAAGAAAAATAAAAGAGTAAAAATATATTAACTGAAAGACTCCAGGTTAATCCATGGGTAAGCGTATCAAAGCCGTACAGCCCAAACAATTGGGTCGGCTTTAGCAACGCGAACCCAAATGGTCCGAATTCGATTATGCCCGTAGGGAATATTCCTGCAGAAGATAGCAAGGGAAGTAAAAGCGTGTAAGCCCATACGATAAACCCGCCAATTAACGCGGCAACAGTTGCTTTTTGAGTGCAACGATTCCAGTATATACCGGCGATAAGTGCTGGTGCCAGTTGGGCGATAAGCGCTAATGATAAAAGCCCAGTAGTAGCCAGTTGCTCGCCAATAGCAAACTTTCGATAATAGCCATAGGAAAATAGTAAAATAATGAGAATAAGTATTCGTCTGATATTAACTAATTGTTTACCGAAATCTGTATTCTTAGAAAGCTTGGTTGAAAAATACTTTACCGCAAAAGGCACAATAATTTCATTACTGATCATGGTACTCAAGACAATCGTGGAAACAATGATCATACTGGTCGCCGCGGAAATGCCGCCGATAAATACCAATAACGCGACGAGTGGATGGCCTTCAGATAGGGGCAGCAAAATAGTGTAATATTCAGCCGATATATCGCTCCCCTGGAAATAGAGATTGCCGGCCAATGCGACCGGTAAAATAAAAAAATTAATCAGCAAAAGATAACCGGGAAATATCCATCTACTTTTCATCAGCTCTTGTTCCGTTCGGTTCTCAACAACGAGCACATGAAATTGTCGCGGTAAAAACAAAATGGCGATCATGCCGAGCAACGCTTGGGTTAAATAGATTGAAGAAGGCTGTCTGAACTCAATAATTTTTTGGGTGATTGGGTTGTCATTTGCTTGTTGCCAGAGGTCAAGCATACCGTCGTACAAGAAATAAACTGTGAACAAACCTACCACCAGAAACGCAAATAATTTTACAATCGATTCGAAAGCGATTGCTAACATGATCCCTTGATGATTTTCAGTGGCATCGATTCTTCGGGTGCCAAATAATACAGTGAAAACGGCAACTACTAGCGCTATGTAAAAACCTGTATCCTGCCAGATTGTTGTGGTAAACGGCAGAGATGTTGTCGCAGCCACATCAACCGGAGCACTGCCGCCAGAAATAAGTAAATAGCTATTCACGATGGCTTTCAGTTGCAAAGAGATATAGGGCACAATTGCGACTAAGCAAAGTGTCACTACCAGTCCACCAATAAGGTGGGAGCGACCAAATCGTCCAGCAATAAAATCGGCAATTGAAGTGACTTTATTTTGTTTGGCAATACGAATGATTTTTATCAATATCGGCCAGGCAAACACAAATAAAATGATGCTGCCAAAATAGGTAGGAGCTAAAAACCAGCCAGTATCTTCAGCCTGATCGACGGTCCCAAACATGGCCCAGGAGGTACAATAAACCGCAAGTGAAAGGCTATAAATTAAAGGTCGTGGTTTGCTTGAATCAAGGAAGCGCTCGCCATATTCTGCAATTGCAAATAACAGAAGTAAATAACCTAACGCAATGATAATTACGAGCCAATGATCGAGCAATTCGGCATTCTCCTGTGGGAGCAATTTTTGCTTAACGCAGCTACGTTTGGTAGGCGCGAAAAGGGTTGAAGTATTGGTTTTTCTTTTGAGGCTAGCAATGTTACTAGCCATACCCAAAGGCAGCTCCTACAAAGTCGTCGTACTTTATTAGGATCTGTTTTCGGTTGCTAAAGAATATGCTTCAACACCATACCAGAATTGTCTACCAAAGAAAAAGTGCAATTGCTCCGGCGACACCGATTAACGGCACTACAACCGTCAATGCAGCCATTGGACCGTAGGCTGATTTATGGGTTTCGCCACAAATAGCTCTAATCGTTGTCACGACATAGCCGTTGTGCGGTAGAGAATCTAACGCTCCGGATGAGATGGCGACTACTCGATGCAGTTGTTCCGGGTCAACGCCCGCGTCAATGTAATGGGGACCTAAAATGGGCAGGGCGATCGCCTGACCACCCGATGCTGAACCGGTTAGTCCAGCAATCACAGAAACAGCCACGGCAGCTCCAATTAACTCGTTACCCGGCAAGTTGGTCATAAACTCGACCGCTACAGCAAACGCTGGTGTGGCTTTAGCAACTGAGCCAAACCCAACGACCGCCGCAGTATTTCCAATGGCGATCAAGGCTCCAGTAGTACCCATGTTAATGGCATTACCAAGCCGCAAAATATAACGATGGTTAATTAGCCAACAAGCCAATACACCGATCGATAGTGCCACCATAAGCGCGTATTGTTTTAGGCTTTCATGTAAAACAAAACTGGAAACTAGTACCAAAACCAATGGGAGTAATGAAAGCAAGGGATTCGGTAAGTCTGTTGCTCGCGGCTCAGGATCAGTATCTCTGGCCTTAAACGATTCGCCTGCATTCAAAGCTTTGTTAATCATGCGGCGCAGCCACCAAAAACCAAACAATGCCATAAACAATGCAATGACGATAGAAACTTCCCACCCGGCATAAGGTGTAGTGCCTAAATATTTAATCGGGATCCAATTCTGGATTTCAGGGGAACCTGCGGTGGTCATAGTGAAAGTTACGGAACCGAAAGCTAAAGTGGCGGGAATAAAACGGCGAGGTAAATTGGCTTGTTTGAATAGACTGAGCGCCATTGGATAAACCCCAAAGGCGACTACAAAAACACTTACTCCGCCATAGGTGAGTATTGCACAGGCTAAAACGACTGCCAATACGGCATGTTTCATACCCAGTTTATTGACAATCCATGCTGAAACGCTATCGGCGCTGCCACTTTCCTCCATCAATTTACCAAAAAGGGAACCAAGTAAAAAGATCAAAAACCAGGATTGAACAAATCCCGCAAAGCCTGCCATATAGTTAGTCACAAGATTAGTTTCGGTATTGAAAATAGGTATTTGGCTGGTTAATGCGACGACCAGTGCGCACAAAGGGCCGGCTATCATGAGATTCATTCCACGTATGGTTAGGACAATCAATAATAGCAGTCCGCCGAACAGTCCAATCATACTAAGCGACATAAATAAATCCTATTTTTCTTGTATTTGTTTAATTGATTCATTCTGTATGATTAATAATGGTCTGCCCATAGTACTATGGTATAGCATACGCAATATACGTTTTGTTGTAAGGTGTCTGGTAGAGCTGATTAAATAAGTAAATAGTAAGGGGAAACTGAATGAAACATAATTTTAAGAAGAAAAGTTTGGCACTGATGATTGCAGCATCTTTTGCAGCAAGTGGTAGTGTTTATGCTGCGGAAGATAGCGACGATAAGGCAGAAGAAGGTGGTGTACCAACTATCATCATTACAGCAAGAAAAACAGAAGAAAACATTCAGACCGTGCCTGTTTCGGTATCGGCATTTTCAGCCGATTATTTGGAGGATGCCGGTATTGCGACTATTACCGATATTCAACAATATACACCTAACGCCACACTTCAAGTGAGTCGAGGAACTAATACGACTTTAACGGCCTACATTCGAGGTGTCGGTCAACAGGACCCGTTATGGGGATTTGAGCCGGGCGTTGGAATTTATGTTGATGATGTTTACATTGCTCGCCCTCAAGGTGCTGTTATGGACATACTCGATGTAGAGCGGGTAGAAGTTTTACGAGGCCCACAAGGATCTTTGTATGGTAAAAATACAATTGGTGGTGCGATCAAATATATTACTAAAGAAATGACCGGAGAAAGTGAGTTTGCATTTGACGGGACAATCGGAAGTTATTCTCAACAAGATATAAAGCTTTCAGGTCAAGTTGCGCTTGTTGAAGACAAATTTTACGTCGGCGTTGCATACGCAAATCTAAATCGCGATGGCTTTGGAGAGTTTATTAATACCGGTGATGAAAACTACAATAAAGATATTTCTGCCATGAGAGTTAGCCTCGAATATCGGCCCACAGATAGTTTGTTTTTTCGGTTTAGTTTTGACGATACTCAAGATGACTCAAATTCAAAAGGTGGGCATCGTCTTGTTCCCAGTTTAGTGACAGGTCAGCTTCCTTATGGAAATGTTTTTGACTCTGATACTAGTTTACCAGTATTCAATCAGGTTGATTCTTCGGGCAACTCTTTTACGGCTAATTGGGACTTAAATGACGAAATGTCCGTAAAGTTTGTCGCTTCACAAAGAGAAGGCGATACCTATACTAATATCGATTTTGACAATACTGCGGTAAATTCTTTTGATGTTCCAGCGGTATACGAAGATGAGCAGGATACTCAAGAGTTACAGTTTAATTATGCAACCGACGGGGTTCAATTAGTGGCCGGCCTTTATTCATATTCCGGAGAAGCTTGTGGCGCGTTTGATGTCATTTTGGGACTTGCTGGAATTACACTTGAAAACGGCGGCTGTGTAGATACAGAAAGTAGTGCGATATATGCACAAACGTCCTTTGATCTTGCGGACCAGTGGTCAATGACTCTTGGCGGGCGATATACTACCGATAAAAAGACAGCAGAAGTTTATCGTCACGTATTTTTAGGTTCTGTTTTCCCTGATGACAATGAGACCCCATTGGTCGTACAGTCAGATTTTACTGGCAGCGAAGAGTGGAGTGAGTTTACTCCTCGCGTAGGGGTTGAATATCAATCTTCGGATGATCTTATGTATTACGCTTCTTATACGGCCGGTTTCAAATCAGGCGGTTTTGATATGCGAGCTAACGAATCGGTGAATCCTCTTGCCAGTGAACCTTTTGGTCCTGAAACCAATAAAACATTGGAATTCGGTATGAAGAGTGATTGGTTAGACGGTGATTTGCGTGTTAACAGCGCTCTATTCTTTTCTGATTATACGGATATGCAAGTTACCGTTCAGCGAGCAGTAGGGGCGGCTGATTTTGCAACTCAAGTGGTTAACGCTGGCGAATCCCAAATTAATGGTTTCGAAATCGAATCGATTGCTGTCATCAGTGATAATTTTGATATGAACTTGTCTATTGGTTACATTGACGCAGAGTTTGTTCGAGTTGACTTCTTTGACCCTAACCTTGGTGAAGTGGTAGATGTATCCGATGACTGGGTTATTTCCAACACACCTGAATGGAGTGTTAATTTGGGAGCCAACTATACAATGGAATCATCCGTTGGCGATTTTGTCCTGACGGGCAATTGGGCTTATCGTGCAGAAACTTATATTTTTGAAATTCCAAGTGATTTGGATATGGGTAGTTATAGCGTGTTGAATGTCGGTCTGAATTGGTATCATCCAGAATCACAATGGAAAGCTGGATTGCATATCAAAAATGCAATGGATGAAGAATATCGAGTTGCCGGCTATAATTTTCTTGGCTTAGGCGGCGAGAATTCTGTGATCGGTTATTATGGCGACCCGCAAACTATCTCTTTGACAGTAGGTTACACTCTATAATCACCGGCTTCACTGGTTGTTGAATCTTGGCCGCATTAATATGCGGCCTTTTTATTTGCACAGGAATCGATATATGAAAAAGATAATATCAACCGGATCGGTCGGTTTGCTGTTTGGCCTATTGATGAGTTGCAACCAAACCGATGAACTCGCATTAAAGTTAGGACCCATTCAAAGTAAATTTCATCTGGATAAAAATCTAATTACGGTTTCCGGCATTTCTTCGGGTGGTTATATGGCACATCAGTATCATATTGCTTATTCAGATCAAGTTAATGGAGCTGCACTGTTCGCTTCCGGTCCCTACAATTGCGCGCAAGGTGAGCTTGAAACCGCACTAGCCAGTTGTGTGGAAAGTGCGCAAGATTTGGACCTTTCTTTATTGATCAATAACGTTAGGGTCGCGGAACAAAAACAAGCTATTGCATCCCTTGGTAATTTGAAAGATGACAAAGTAATGATTTATCATGGCAGTAAAGATGTTCGAGTAGATAGAAATGTGACTCGCGCTCTGGCTGATTTTTATGCAGCATTAGATGTAAAAATAAAAACAGTTTTTGATGTGGCTTCCGGTCACGGATTTCCGACAATGGACTTTGGTGTTGAATGTGAAAACACTGAAACGCCGCACATAAATAATTGCCAATATGATGGAGCAGGTGAAGCGCTGAGTTATTTTTATCCTGGTTTAAAACGAAAATCAAGCTTGAAAGGACGGGTGTATTCTTTTAGTCAGTCTGAATTTGTTGAGCCGGGAGGTGACAATACTTTAGCCGAAACAGGTTATATTTATGCGCCGGAGGATTGTCAAAAAGGAGCTAGTTGTAAAATCCATATCGCTTTTCATGGCTGTCAACAAAACGCGGAAAATGTCGGCCTGGATTTCGTAGAAAACACCGGATACAACACCTGGGCAGAAGCCAATAATATCCTTGTTATTTATCCGCAAACTAAATCAACCTATATGCCATTAAACCCAAAAGCTTGTTGGGATTGGTGGGGATATACCGGTGATGACTATTTGGCTAGAAATGGTGCCCAGCTCAAACACATCAATAACATTGTGATGGGATTATAGAAGAGCGAGGAATTTGTAGGAGCGGTCTTCAGCCGCGAAACAGTGGATGGTGTGGCATTTCTATCGCGGCTGAAGACCGCTCCTACAGGGTTGCGCTCCATTCTAGAAATTGATATCTTGTGAGCTTATGGAATAAATTACACTGGATGTTTACATGAATCAAAACCCGCACGGTAGCTCCCTTCGCAAAGGCCGCTTTTCTGAGGTTAATATAACTTATCTAGTAACAACCGTAACAAACAAACGAATTAGGCATTTTGAAAATTTCGAAAGTTCTCGTTTATTTATAAATACCATTCGCAACAGTGACAACAGTAATAAGACCAAAACGCTGTCATGGGTCATTATGCCAGATCACATTCACTGGCTTTTTGATTTGTTAGAAGAGCAGAAGCTAGAGGAAGTTGTTAGATCTGTTAAAGGTACATTTGCTAGATATTTTAATCAAAAGCATAACCTTACTGGGAATAGATTCTGGCAAGCTGGTTTTCACGATAGAGCAATTCGCAGAGAAGAAGACATGATAGTAGCAGCTAGATATATAGTTGCTAATCCGTTGCGAGCGGGGTTGGTCAATGACATCGGTAATTATCCTCATTGGGATAGTATCTGGTTGTAGGAGCGGTTTTAACCGCGAAACGGTGGTTGGTTTGGTATGATTTGTCGCGGCTGAAGGCCGCTCCTACGGGGAACGAAGTTTAAAATTATTCGGGAATAATTAACAAATCACCGTTTTCTTTGTCGCTCGTAAACTGAATCAATGACTTCGATTTTCGGGTTATAGCTGGTAAATGCTTTAGGCTCAAATCTTCGGTTTTATTTTTGATTTTCTGTCTGGTCTTGGTATTTACAACCTGACTAGGTGGAAGCGGAGTTCCATCTTCTAAATGTGCCATCATCAAATCAACGGCTTGCTCAAAATAATAGTGTAGAGGTATATATTTGTCCGCATATTGAGGCAGTGAGGTAAACGCATCAAAATGTTGTGCATTGGTAATTTCATAATAACGAGTATTAGGATTATTTTTCATCTTCTTTAAATTGGCGTAATAAGCTCTGGAAGTATGATTCGGCGCAACCAAGCTATCATTTCTGCCATGCAGGATGATGGTAGGAATGTTATTTAAATTCCCCGTTGAAATGAGCTCTTTAACACCACTGCGCAATCTATCGGTTATTGATAAATCATAAAAACATTTGGCGGTTTGGTAGGCTGATTGTTTTTCATCGGTAGATACCAGTTGTACACCCGCTGTCGGTGGAATGCCGTTACTGGTAGCAAACAATGCTTCACGTTGTTCGTCTGTTAAAAAGGAAGCTTGGCCTGTTTTGTTTTTGGCAGAATAGAAGATACTGCACACATTATCCTCTATTGAAAATCGGCCGAGTTGATTGGTGTAAGTTGCGGCTAATGCGGGCCAAACGGAGGTGATTTGCATTAACGGTGATAGGGTTTGTGAGTTTTCTTGAATACCGAGTAGGGATAATTTTTTTAGTGAACTTTCGGCTAAGTCTGTAGTAGATTCTCCCTCTATTAATCCATCGGATTTTAGGTTCTGACACCAGTTATCCAAATAATCAATTTGCGCTTTGGAACCGTTTGAGAAAGGTTGGCTAGCTGCCTGATCAGTTAATAAGGCGCAAGGAGAATATAGATTGATGGCGATGAAATAATCATAACCCGGCATACTATGGCGTTGAACAGGATTGCCGCTAAGCACAATAGATAAGTCCTCGTTCTTCTTTGGATAGATGTTGGGTTCAGAAACAACGATCCCATCAAATAGCTGATTGCTATCTTGTTCGCCGGCCTTAAGAGAGGATACGCCTCCATTTGAAATGCTCGCCGCAATGATGGTGGTGTTTTCTTTGGTGAATGACTTAGTTGTTTTGCTCTTAAGTGAAGCAAAGTGCTCGTTTAGTTGATAAAGTGCAAATTCTCCTGCTTGAATAACAAACCGTCCAAAGTCTTTTTCTATGTTGCTCCGCGAGTATGATTGTTTGGTAGCAATGGCTTGCGGGTGATTCTGTATAAAACGCTTATTTTTTTCGGTAATTTTTTGCGAGTAGATAAGCGGATTAATATTCGAATCCTGAACATAATTTCCCTGTACATCGTAACCCTTTTTAGCATCGAAAAAATAGAAGCCTGTCCCCGTACCTTTATCGGTATAAGCGATCGCACAGTCATTGGTTAGTGCCCAGGTTCCGACGGTTCCAACGGCTCCATAAATCCCCCTTGAGCCTGAACTTGCCGCAACAATAATGCAGGGCTTTTCGGTGTTCATTGTATCGGGAATTTGCAGCATTAATGATGCTTCTACTTGACCGGATTTATCAATAGAATAACCAAGGTACTCGAATCCACTGATTGGCTTTTGGTTGGTGTCCGGACCGAAAATTCTTCCGTAGCCGCCGCCTATGGTGGTATCAATTAACGGAATGATATTGTTGTAATAGGCAGCTTTTCGAAGCCAGCTCTTGTCAAATTGTTGAGTCCGTTCAGGGAGTTTTCTTAAAGTGAGTTCACTATTACTCCAACCGGCAGTCAACAGATCATCGGATTGTCCGTCGTAGTAATTTTTTATGATAGTATTTCCAAGGTAGCCAGGTCGATTTGAAGAGTCGTCGGCTAAGCAGGATATTGTTGAAAGGGTTAGAAATGAGAGCAAAAGGTGTTTGCTTAAACCAGGCAAATACATAAGGATACCTAAAAGAAAAATATAATTTAGTTTATCAGCCAACATACAATAAACCTAATTCAAAGCATACTACTATAGTAGGATGGATCTCTGAGAACGCTTGTGTAAATATAATGTCGACCCTATTAGATAGTTGTTTTTATTTACGGATCTCCCTCCTTTAGAATTAGGCAAAAGCTATTTGAAATTCTGAAGTTTTCGTTAATACCGCATTTTGATGCGGTATTTTTTTGTCCAAAATAATCAGAAGCTTTGCCTACAGGACGTAGGTAAGGGGCGTGACAGTTTTTTGCTCCTGCAAAAACTGCATACATCACATCCATATGAATAAGCAGGACGCGGAAGCTTTGCCTGACATAGCACTATAGTACGACATATATTTCTGTCAAAATTTGCTATTTTATCGGACATAATAAATCTATCGATACAACCCTCATGAAAAAAAAACAAATTCTCATTACCGGTGCCGCCAGTGGCATTGGCCAGGGGATCGCCAATTATCTGGCAACAAAGGGCCATCACATAATTGTTTCTGATTTAGACAAAGTAAGCGCAGAGCAAACCGCTGCTCAAATCAGACAACTTGGCGGCAGCGCAGAAGCGGTCGAATTAAATGTTACCTCGCAACAGAATATAGATGATGTTATTGCAAACCTGAAAGCACCAATTGATGTTTTAATCAACAATGCCGGAATCCAACATGTGGAACCATTAGATACTTTTCCGATGGATAAGTGGAACTTACTCATTCAGGTGATGTTGGTAGGGGTTGCCCGATTAACCCAGGCAGTACTAGCGGATATGAAAACCAATAATTTTGGCCGAGTCATTAATATTGGATCATTGCATTCTCTGGTTGCTTCGCCATATAAGAGTGCCTATATTTCAGCCAAACATGGTTTGATTGGGTTTTCTAAAACTTTGGCTTTGGAAGTTGCAGAGAAAGACATTACCATCAATACTCTATGTCCTGCTTATGTAAAGACGCCATTGGTTGAAAAACAAATTGCATCTCAAGCAAAAGAGCACGGTATAACCGAAGATGAAGTGGTGAACAATATTATGTTAAAACCCATGCCGAAAAAATCTTTTATTGAAATTGAAGAGCTGGCGGGCTGTTGCGAATTCTTAATCAGCCATTTTGCTAAAAATATTACCGCGCAAGCGATTGCTTTGGATGGCGGTTGGACGGCTCAGTAAATTTAGATGGCTAACTTAAATGCTAAGGACTGATGCAAAGACCGATGCCAAGGTCTACTAGGTCCTAGATAATGGCTATTGCCCCTTTATCAACCCCTTCAAAAGCCTTTACCTTAAAGTTGGAACTGGGAGCTTTTTGTTTAAGATAGGCAGCAAGAAAATCAGCGATTAATTCTACCGTTGTATCAGTTTTAATCAAAAAACATCGGTGTTTGGGAATGCTTAGTTGAAACAAGCCCTGATTTGCGTGATATTCAAATTCCCAGTAATCCACGCCATCTACTTTTTGACTGGTTTTAAGATCGTCCTCTGTGGCCAGATAAATATCTTGCCACAGTTCTGCAATATGTGATGCCCAATCATTAGAATATTCACCATTTTCCCACACTTCAATTTTTGAGCGATGGCCGTGAGCTATCCTCTGACAATCACCAAAGTGTTTCTTTAATCCGTGGCTATAATGGTATAAATGGCCCTTAATTTCTTCCGAACGTAGTGTCAATTTCGTTTGAGTGACATTTTCCGGTAAAATTTCTTTAATTTCCTGTCGAATAAGAGTTGCTATGGTTTCTGGAGTCACCTTGTCTGAGTCGATAAAACAGACGGCTTGCTGAGGACTAGTGTGCTGGTATTTATCACCATTGGTTGATTCCAAACAAAGCGTTAATTGTTGTGGGCTTTCTTCAATAACTAATTTGGGCTGTTGACGAGCGACCAGCAACTTATGATCAACCAGACTATCTACACAAGATTTGATCCTCTTTTTGACAAACGAAAAATCAAATAACATGCCTTCGTCATTTAGTTCGCCAAATAGCTCTACGTCTAAAATCAGGCTCTCGCCCACGATCCCACGTTCAGCGTGGAAGTAAGCAAAATCAATAACAGTTAAGTTGTCTACAAAAAGGGCTTGCATGCTTCAAAAAGACTATAATTAGTAATAGAATCGGCCATTTTATCATATTAGTCTGTTATATCGCGATTAATCTAGGTTAAAATTCGCATCCGCGAAATATAAGGACACTTAAATGAGTAAGCCATCAAACGAAAATCCATCGATTGGTAAGCAGTATCATATTTATGGCATGGGGAATGCCCTGGTTGATTTTGAGATTGAAACGACCATTCAACAACTGGAAAAACTAACCATCGAAAAAGGGGTAATGACCCTGATAGAAGAATCCAGACAGGATGAGCTTTTTGAGGTTTTTCAAAGTAACCGTCATTCTCGAGCTTGTGGTGGTTCGGCGGCAAATACCATAATCGGCGCTCAAACATTGGGTTCAAATTGTTTTTACTCCTGTAAAGTAGCCAGCGATGAGACCGGGCACTTTTATAAAGATGATCTATTAAATCACGGTGTACACAGCAACTTGTCGAGTGAAGCCCTTGAGCAAGGTAAAACCGGTCGATGTTTAGTATTGATCACTGACGACGCTGATAGAACGATGAATACTTTCTTAGGTATTACCGGGGATATTGACTACCAGCAAATTAATGAAACGGCATTGCTGGATTCTGAATATCTCTATATAGAAGGCTATTTAGCGGGTTCACCGGTGGCTTTAAATGCAGCCACTCAGACGATGAAATTTGCAAAAAGCCAGGGTGTGAAAACGGCCTTTTCGCTTTCTGATCCTAATATGGTGCGCTTCTGCCGGGATGGTTTGGATGCGATTATTGGAGAAGGAGTTGATCTCTTATTTTGTAATTATGATGAAGCAACGGAATATACAAATACCGATAATCTCGATGCGGCAATCGATAAATTATCCTTGATATCTAAGACTTTAGTCGTCACCTTGGGTGCTGAAGGCGCGGTCATCATTGATCAACAGCAAAAAATCTTGGTGAAAGGCCATTCGGTAGATGCGATAGATACCAATGGTGCCGGTGATTTATTTGCCGGTAGTTTTTTACATGGATTAGGATGCGGATTTGATTTTAAAAAAGCAGGCGAATTAGCGAGTTTTGCGTCCGCTCAACTAGTCACCCAGTTCGGCCCAAGACTTACCGAAGATAAACTGTCCCTCGTTCGAGAATATGTCACCGAATTAGCGGCCAATTAGGTTTTAGATATGCTTAGAACATTGTGGATTATGCGTCACGGTTTAGCTGAAGATTCTTTTGAAAGCGATTTTACCCTGCTGCTTTCTAAGACGGGTGAATTGCAGGCGGCCAACGTGGCAGAACAATTATTAAACGATTCAGGGCATTTGCCACATGATATGCTCGTTAGTCCATTTAGTCGAACTCAAGCCACTGCAAAAATTGTTCACAAATCATTAGGTTTGTCTCGTCCTTTTGAAACGGAAGAAATGTTGGTTCATTTTGCTGATCATAAAATATTGGGTGATTTTCTTTTGGCGAGTCCCTATCAAGATCTTATCATTGTTAGCCATATGCCGCTCGTCGCCAACTTGTGTCAGTATCTATCACCCAATTGTGAGGTTTTCGGTTTTAAGACTGCTCAACTTGTGAGATTGGATTTCGATAGCTCCGAGCAGCAAGTTGGTGTTGGTAGAGTGACTAAAATCTATTTGCCAGAAATGTAGAAACAACGAAAAATTAATTAAAATATTTTAAGGAAGTATATGAGCAGTAAACCAGCAGGCTTACTCCGATTTTATTGGATTGCCTTTATGACGGGCGTTTATACGCTTTGGAGCTGTACTAAAATAATAGTTGGCTCTTATGTAGTTAAGAATTACAGACCTTACATCGACAGAATAATGAGCAAATGGGCGAAACGACTTTTACGTTTGATCGGTGTTACCACAAAAGTTATTGGAAAAAATAATATTCCAATAAAAGGGGAGAGGCCGGTTATCGTTATGTGCAATCATAGCAGTTTGTATGATATTCCAGTCGCTATTATGGCTTTAAATACCAGTTTTCGATTTGTCGCTAAAAGTGAGTTATTTAAATTGCCTATTTTTGGTGCCGCGATCCGCAAAGCAGAATTTGTTTCAATCGATCGTAAAAATAGAGAGCAATCTCTCAAAGATCTGGAAGATGCTAAATCAAAAATGCACGATGGCATAACACTTTGGATGGCGCCCGAAGGTACTCGTTCAAAAGATGGAAAGTTAGCAAAATTTAAGCGGGGTGCTTTTCACATAGCGGTTGATACCAAAGCATTGATATTGCCCATTGCCGTAAAAGGTATTCATAAAGTTCAGGCCGGTGATGATCTTAAATTATATCTGAATCAGGAGATTGAGGTTGAAATTTGTGAACCTGTCGATACCGCCGATTTTGATGAGGCGCATAGACGAGAATTGGTTGAAAAAGTTAGAAATCGGATGTTAAAAGCCTTGGGGCAGGAACAGCCAATTACAAACGAAGCAGAAGTCGGCAACGAGGAACTAAAGCAAAAATGAAATCAGATAACTCATATGAAATAGAGCAGGTTGTTGTTGAACAGGCTATATCTGATCTTGACTCTATTCGAGATTTTATCCGCTGGGGTTATACGTGTTTTGAGCAGGCTGATTTATTTTACGGGCATGGAACGGACAACGCCTGGGATGAAGCGGTTGCTTTGATTTTGCAAAGCTTGAGTTTACCTTTTGATACGCCCGATCTTATACTTCAATCTAAACTGATCTTTTCTGAGAAAGCGATGTTGGCTGATCGAATCAAACGCCGAATAAACGCCAAAACGCCAGTTGCTTATCTAACCAATAAAGCACTGTTTTGCGAAAGCGAATATTATGTTGATGAAAGAGTGTTGATACCTCGTTCGCCCATAGCAGAATTAATTGAAAATCATTTTGAACCATGGATTGATTATAACAATGTTACGAGCATTCTCGATTTGTGCACCGGTAGCGGTTGTATTGCAATTGCCTGTGCCCAATATTTTCCCGATGCGATTGTGGACGCGGGAGATATTTCACCGGATTGTATTGAAGTCGCTGAAATTAACAGAGAGAGATTGGATCAAGATAATGTTGCTTTTTATCAATCGGATCTTTTTGAGCAAATACCTGATAGAAAATATGACATCATTGTCTCCAATCCACCTTATGTTGACGCCGAAGATTTTGAGGAGATCCCGGATGAATTTCTTTCAGAACCAAAACTGGGTTTGACATCGGGTAAAGATGGACTGGAATTGACCAGACGATTGTTAAAACAGGCAGTAAATTATCTAAACGATGATGGTATTTTAGTGATTGAAGTGGGAAATAGTGCAATGACACTAGAGGATACCTATCCAGAGATTGAATTTACCTGGCTAGAATTTGAGCGAGGTGGACACGGTGTATTTCTATTAACTCGACAGCAATTACTAGACTGTGAGTGATCGTGAATGCAGTGATTATTTATGAAAGAACTTTATGCAACAATTGATTTAGGTTCGAACAGCTTTCACTTATTGATTGCTTCATTGGAACATGATGAACTAAAAGTCATAGAATCTACTTCTGATAAAGTCATGCTTGCAGATGGCCTCACCAAGCAGCAGGGAATAGCTGCGGATGCGATGAAAAGAGGAATCGACTGTTTAACTCGTTATTCACAAAGACTTGAAAACATATCTAAAGACAATATTCGAATTGTCGGCACTAATACCCTCAGAGCCGCGGTTAACTCAGACCGTTACGTTTCTCAACTAGAAAATATTCTCCAAGGCATTCGTATCGATATCGTATCGGGCATTGAAGAAGCTCGACTAATCTATTTGGGTGTTAATCACTCGTGGAGTAGTTCAAATAATCAAAAATTGAATCTGGTGGTTGATATTGGCGGCGGTTCAACTGAGTTTATAATCGGACGAGATTTTGAACTAACACAGACAGAGAGCTTGCATATGGGCTGCGTGGCTTTTCGGCGTTTTTTCGTCGACGGGAATATCAGTATTCAAAATTTCGCAACAGCAAAAAAAGCGGCGGTGTTCGAACTCTCAAATATTGTGTCAGATTTTTCTAAGATATCCTGGCAACAAGTGATAGGTTCTGCCGGAACTTTTAAAGCGATTGAGAGAATACTCGTTGCACAAAATCTTGTAAAAGAAGGGATCAGTCTAACCGGTCTCAAAGATCTAGAATCTCAAATTCTAAATTTTTCCAATATAAAAGAGATAAAAATTAAGGGTTTGAAAACCGATAGAACATCAACAATTGTTGCCGGTGTCGCCATCGCAATTTCTATATTTGAATCTTTAGGGATCCAAAATATGTTACTCGCTCGAGGCGGACTGCGAGAAGGGGTCTTGTATGACTTATTGGGTAGACATAAAAAAGAAGATGTTCGTCAAAGGAGTATCAATGCGCTTTGCAAGCGATACAATGTGTCTAAACAATGGAGAGGTTTAAATAAACGCATAGTCACACATCTACTTGAGACTATCCAACTTCCACAAAAATCAACTTTAAGTCAGGAAAACCTTAAATTTCTTGATTGGGCCGTCCAATCTTTTCGTATTGGATTAGCGATTAACCACAGTCAATATCATGTACACAGTGCTTATTTGGTTGAGCATAGTGAATTAAGTGGATTTTCAATAAGGGACCGAAAGTTGCTAGCAGGTTTGTTGAAGAATCATCGACGCAAACTTGAATTAAATCTATTCGACGATAAACATTTAACGGCCAAAGAAATCCAGCAATATTATCTAGTTGTTTTCCTGCTGAGATTAACAGTAATAATCAGCCAGAATGGCAAGGCGAACAAGGTCAGTCATCTTTCACTTATCATCAATGAAAAGAAATTTGTCCTATTGGCCACAAATGTATGGTTAGTTCAAAATAGCTTAATTCAGCATGCAATTGAAAAGGAGCAAAAGTACTGGAGTAAGGTGGGGATTGAGCTTAAACTGCAAAGTTCGGATCAATAGCTGGCTGTCATTTATAAGGAAATTTATCATTAATAATTTAATAAAATCTGACCCAAAAACAAACACCTTAAAATCTCGCGTTAAGAAAGGCATTTATGCCTTGCTGGGTTTATATCTGCTCATTTGGATCAGCTCCTCATTTATAGCTAACTATTTTGTCGGAGAGATACTTGAGACTGATTATGGTTTGGAACTATCTGAGCAGGCGACCATACGTTATAACCCATTTACTTCCCACCTAACGATTCGAGACGTGTCTATTTCTAAACAAGGGCAACAGGTTTTCCAACTTGAAAAGGGCGATATGGAAATACGCTTGCACCGTTTAGTCATGAAACAGATATATGTATCGCAATTTAAGCTAGATGGACTCTTTTTAGCCGTGGAGAAAAACGGGGCAGCCAGCCAAGTTGCTGGAATTAAACTTCAATCGAAATCTGAACCAGTTGTGGATGCTGCTCTTTCTTCAGAAGCTGAAGCAGAATCAGACCCCACCAAATTTGAATTAATAATGCCCGGATTTGAGTTCTTAGGTGGCAAGGTCGCAATCAAAATCGACGATGATGTTCATGCCTTTGGAGTTAAACAATTCAGCATCACCAACACCGCTTTATCTCTTGAAAAACAATCCTTTGCTTCCCGAATCGAGGTTAGTTTAGACAATGCACCTATTGAAATAGACATTTCTCTTGACGCTAAAAATAACCTTGGAGAGCTAATCATAAATATGTCTTTAAAAGATTATCAGTTGACTCATCTAGCAAAACAACTCCCAGAAAATATTCATGCTCTTAACGGATTACTCAGCTTTAGATCAAGCAATAAAATTAATTTTGTGAAAAATGAAATCGTCATTAGCAGTTCAAATACAACAATCGAAATACATGATCTTGAGTTTGAAAACGACCTCATTCAGATAAAACAAAGTGAGCAGGTTTTATCTATTTCCGATTTACAACTGAACTTAAGCCATGGGCTGGATAACACAAAATCCCACCTTGGGATTGAAATTAGGCAGGCGAGTTTAAAAGGAGGAGAAATTGCAGTAAAGCTCAATGAAGTAGAATTTAGCAATCTAGGGCAACAGTCCAATGTTAGTAACATCACTCTTGGCTTAAATTCTGATTCGTCTATAAGTGCTCAAATCGCCGAGTTGTCAATTAATGCTCTTGCCAGTCAAGGCCAAAAAAATAATCTGCTATTTGAAAGTGAAGGGCTGAGATTAACGCTTAATGATATTGACCTTAATCAAACATCAAGCGGCATATTAAAAATTGCAGCCCACAGCGATTTGCATCTAAATAAAATAGTGAGTTATATTGAAAATAAATCACAGTTGCTCGCGCGTATAGCAGAAACGCAAGTCAAAAATATTACCCTGAAAAGTGATCAACAACATAATTTTTCATTCGAACAACTATTAGTTAAGGATTCGGTGTTCTCAAATGTTAAGACTAATGATGGAAAAACAAATGATTATGTACCTGAACTTGTTAGTTTTAATCATTTCTTACTCAATGATTTCAAATTTAATTTAGAACAGGTTGAAATCGCGAGCGTTCAAATCGATGGTCTCAATGCTAACGTGCATATAGATAAAAACAAAAACATAAAAAATCTGGTGCCGCTGGAATTACTCGGTTCAAAAGAGCCTCTAACAGTGGTCGAGCAACAGCCAGATATGGAGCGAAAATCGAAATTGCAAGATGAAGAAAGTTCTACTAAACCAGCCAGTGATAACCCGTCGATCAAAGTAGATCTATTTGAATTGACTAATACTAAGACTTTTGCATTTGTAGATCAGAGTGTTAGCCCCGAATATAGAAGAGATATATTTATCGATGAAATGCTTATACAAAATATTGATGCCAACAAGCCATTGCAACAAAGTCCCTTTAGTATAAAAGGGCGCAGCGACCGATATACTAAATTTGATTTTTCCGGATTTATCAAACCTTTTACTCAAAAAACAAATTTGACAGTTAAAGGAAAGTTGGTGGAAGTTTCTTTGCCACCGGCTAGCAGTTATATTCAGCCGGTAATGGGCTTTCAGTTTGAGAGTGGGGAATTGGACACTTCGTTAGATATAGAAATAAAGGATTCAGAAATTAGTGGAACTACTGGCGTTTATATAAGGGGATTAGATTTAGCTGCTACTGAAGACTATCAACAGGATACATTAGAGGAACAAACAGCCATGCCGCTTAACGTTGCCTTAGGCATGTTAAAAGATGGCGATGGTAATGTTGAACTGGATATTCCGATGTTGGGCGATCTGGATAGTCCTAGTTTTGGTTACAGTAGTTTTATTGCATTGATCACTAAAAAAGCGATCCAGTCGGCGGCGCAAACATATTTAATTAAAACCTTTATTCCCTATGCCGAGATATTAAGCATTACTTTTTCTGCAGGAGAATTTATACTAAAAACAAGATTCGAAGACTTGATTTATGAGCCAGCTCAAATTGCCATCTCTGAATCTCAGTTTGCCTATATGCAGCAATTTATTACCTTAATGAAAGATAAGAAAAGTACCCAGGTGAAGGTTTGTGCAATCGCTACAGCTACAGATTTGGTAGAGGAAGGGACACAAACTCAAATCGAGGAGGAAAAAATTCTTAAGTTAAAAAAACTTGCTCAGGAAAGAATGATTGCTTTCGAAGAATATGCAGTGGCCCAGGGGATTGATTCATCGAGGATCTTAACGTGTATACCCGGAGTCGATTTAAGCATAGAGACCCAACCAAAAATCGTAATTTCGGTATAATAAAGAACTGTTTGTAACGATTAATCTTTAACGATATAGTGACTATCGTAAGTCACAAAAAATGTTATTTATTAATGTACTTGATTTGGAGGTTACCATGAAAAAATTTGTGTTTGCTATCTTAGTATCAATCCTGTTATCTGCCTGTGCTCCTGAAATAGGTAGCGACGAATGGTGTGTCAATCTAAAAGAAAAACCAAAAGGTGATTGGACGATTACAGAAACAAAAGATTACACGAAACACTGTTTATTCAAATAAATCAGTTGTTCTGAAATGAACTGCTGGCATTATCTTTCACAAAGATACCTATGGACTATTTATGGATTATTTGCCGATCAATCTTAATATCAAGGATAAACGTTGTCTAGTAGTAGGCGGCGGCAATATAGCGCTAAGAAAATCCAAACAATTATTAAATGCCGGTGCAGATTTAGTCATTGTTTCACCTGAATTCCATGCGGAGTTCGTTGAGTTGTCAGCAACTAATCAATTGGTATTAATTAGAAGCGAATATTATGAAGACTTGTTGAATGATAAAATGTTAGTTGTCGCTGCAACGGATAACAAAAAAACTAATCAAGCCGTTTACGCAAATGCTGAACAAAGAGGTATTCTGGTTAATGTAGTTGATCAACCTGCTTTATGTCGATTTATTATGCCAAGTGTTATCGATCGCTCACCATTGACAATTGCTATTTCCTCCGGCGGTAGTGCCCCTGTTTTTGCAAGAATGCTAAGAGAGAATATCGAGTGGTTATTGCCAAAAAATATTGGTGCCTTCTTATCAAGAGTTAACAAAGATCGGAATTCTATTGCAGAACGCTATCCTAAAATGTCGGAAAGAAGAAGGTTTTGGGAGAGCTTTTTTGAAGAGCAATTGGGGTGGTCTGTCAGTGACAATATAGCTGATGAAGCGCCCGTAGAGCTGAATTTAGACTATGAACTTGATGAGAGTAAAAGTGATAAACATTCAAACAATGTGACCTTGGTTGATCTCGGTAATACAAAAATAGAAAACCTCACCATTAGGACTATTAAGGTCCTGCAAAAAACTGATAGCGTTTATCTATCTAAGAGCAATTATAAATGTCTAAAAGATATTATTCGCCGTGATGCGGATATTTATTTGATTGATGAGCAGGAGATTGATTTAACCTACTTAAAAGCACTTTCAAAAAGCTCGATTTTTTCTTCTCCCGAAAATGCTCAACAAGTTGTTATTCTAAAAAGTGGCCACAGTTTTGAAACAAATATAAAGGCCTATTCAGATATTTTTCAATCATTGCCCGACTGGAATTATCAAAGAATAGCTGCAATAAACGAATGTTGTCCCTTATAAAAAAGAATCTATTCTAATAATCACGCGTAACGGCTTCTTCTGCAAAAATAAATGGGTCCTGAATGAAAATACAATGTTTTGGAGACAGTGTAACCTTTGGTGAAATTGATATTGATAATGGTGGCTGGGTAGACCAACTGAAACGAAGTTACATTAAACGTCAGGCCTGTTTAACCAGACAAGATATTTCGGTTTACAACCTGGGTATAGCTGGTGAAACCACTGATGGTTTATGCATTCGCTTCGAAATTGAGCTTAAGGCACGAATCAAAAAGGGGTTAAGATCGCTGGTGATGTTTGCTTATGGTGCAAACGATATTGTTATTCACAAAAACAAAAATATAGTGCCGGTTGAATATTTCATCAAAAATCTAAAACAGTGTATTCAAAACGCTAAAGCGAATGATTGTGAAATATTGCTGATCGGTTTGACGCCGATCGATGACTCGATAGATGGAGTCGCCAACCAACATGATAAACTCCGCTATGGCAATGACATAAAAAAGTATAATTCTGCGCTAGAGGATTTGGCTAAGGAAACCGAGAGCCTTTTTCTGGATATCTATGATGAATTTAATTTAAACAATAAGCCCAGTTTATTGTCCAGCGATGGATTGCATCCAAATTCAGCGGGACATAGGGTGATTTATCGGATGGTTAAACAATGGTTAAGAGATGAGATAAATCTGTAGGTTGGCCTTTAGGCCAACATTCGATGCTAAGCTATAAATTTTTGGCCTAAAGGCCAACCTACAAATATGTAATAGCGACTAACATGTAATCCTTAAGCATATTGATGAACCAAGGAATGCCAGGACTTTTGTTGCTCAGCCAACTGGTCTTTGAGTTCTTTATACTGCTGCAAGATTTGGCTTTTTTCAACATTTTCTACCAGCTGACCTTTAGTCACTTCAAGCCATTGCTTTTTGGCTTGATAGAATTCTCCCATATGCTCTAAGAGCTGTTCGTATTCTTTGTGAACGCTCGCAATTAATTCCTCTTTATTTGGCAAACTTAAATTCAAAAGTGATCCTTTGGTTTTGTTAAGTTGTTGCGCGGCGATCGAACGTGCAATTTTCTCTTCAGGAATTTTTTTCAAATTTTTCGCCAGTCCAACCAGACTTAAACTTTTAATTAACCATTTAGTAGGATCGAACTGCCACCATTTTATTGCGTTTCGATAGTCCCACTGAAAGGCGTGATGAAAATTATGATAACCTTCACCAAAGGTTAAAAAAGCAACCAGAGGATTATCCTTTGCGGTATTTTTGTCACTGTAAGGTTGTTTGCCCCACATATGCGCCAGTGAATTAATGCAAAAAGTTAAATGATGGCTGACGACTAAACGTAAAAATCCAACTAATAGTAGGCTGCCAATAATATTACCGGTGATAATACCGAATAATAGTGGAATACCAAAATTGGTTAGCAATACTAAAGATAAATAATATTTATGTTGCCACATGACAATCGGATCTCGTTGCATATCGCTGACATTTTTATAATCGTGATAACGATTGGCCTGGTATTCGCGCAGCATCCAACCTATGTGGGAATACCAAAAGCCACGTTTTGCCGAATAAGGGTCGACGTCGTTTTCATCGACATGACGGTGATGAACTCGGTGGTCAGAACACCAATGCAGCGCACTGTTTTGCACCGCAAATGCCCCACCAATCGCATATATAAAACGTACCACTGGATTCGCCTCGTAGGCTTTATGAGACCATAACCGATGATAACCCGCTGTGATTGATAGTTCGCAAAAGCTTAGCGCGACGATGGCCGCAATAATAGTGGATGTTTCAAAACCTTCGATATAAGCGTACAAAGGGACGCCGATAGCTGCTACGGCAAATGTGATGGTAAATACCAGTACATTGAGCCAGATAATGTTAGGTTTTGATGCCGATGGCTGTGATTGCATATTAGGTGATTCCTAGCAAAATAAGGCTAAACGCCTCGATTATTATGAGTAACAAACTTTATAACTATTCAGCGAGTTTAATTGGTTGATCATTCTACCTGCTGATAATACGTGGCATTCAGACCATTCGACCTCTCCCTAACCCTCCCCTTCCAAGGGGAGGGGATTTAGCCCCCTCTCCCTTTGGGAGAGGGTTGGGGAGAGGGTTCTTTTGATTTGCTGAATAGTTACCAAACTTTTAAGTTATAAACATTCAAGTAATAAATATTCAACTGATTATTGTCCGCGTACACATGTACGCTCAATTTAGTCAGTATACTATGAATTTTTATAATAGCAATTCAGAATACAAGTGTTAGCTGAAAAAAATCATCGGTTTAAGCATCAATTTTGAATATAGGCACATATTATGTAAACTACCCGTAATTAATCAGCAGGTTACCGAAAGAGTAACTACTTAGTTACTCTTTCGGTTATCGGCAACTCCGGCATTTAAACGAGCTTTTTATGACTATTAGTCGTTCCGAACAAAAAGAAAACACAAGACGTGCGATCATTGATGCTGCTATCAGCCAGTTAAGTGCAGAACAAAGTTTTGCCACTTTGAGTTTGCGGGAGGTAGCTCGTCAAGCGGGTATAGCGCCAACTTCATTCTATCGTCATTTTAGTGATATGGAAGCGCTGGGACTTACATTGATTGATGAATGCGGACTTGCGTTACGCCAAATCATGCGTAAAGCACGCAAGCGTTTTAAAAAAGGCGGAAGCGTTATTCGAACCTCGGTGAAGGTCTTTATGGAATTTACTGAAACTAGTCCCAACATCTTCAGGTTGTTATTCCACGAGCGCTCGGGGACGACACATGCTCTGAGAACCGCCGTTGAACGGGAAATCCAATTTTTTATTGTGGAGCTAACCGATTATATCCAAACCGTAGGGTATGAAAAAGAATCTGCGTTTGCGCAAGCTGAAGCAATGGTGGCTGTGGTATTCAATGCCGGAGCAGGTTCACTTGCGGCAAAACCGAGTCAACGAAAACAGATTGAAAAAAGAGCCATCCAACAACTGCGTTATATTGCGGCGGGGGCTAAAAGCCTACATTTGTCCCCAAGGAAAAAGAAATAGTAACATCTACTTTTGGTTGTCATCTAAAACAGTGAAGAGCCTCTAATCAAGCTTATATCGCAGATGACGAAATTGAGGTCCGCGAGAAATTTGCTTGAGCAGCGGCACTATTTTGGTGGGGGCTGGTTTGAAGCTCGGCAGGCAATACCAGTTTTGGCCGTATCCTTTGTAAGTGATTAACTGTGATGGCTGTTTGCGCCAAAATTTGATTCGGGTTGGCATTTGTCGCAGAGTTATTTGCAAACAGCCGTGGTCTTTAGGATCGGTTTCTATTTTTACAATTTGTTCATTCATCTTAGTCAATCTAATATTGCTAGTATTTCGAGTGGATCTGTCTTTCTAGCAAATCTAGTTTTTCTGGTAAATTGGACTTTCTAAACTAATTATAGTGAATAATATGAGATTTCGCATTAAAATCGCTTTATTACTGGGCTAACTCAACCTTTCAATGCCAATAACCTTATGTCGATAACTGAATCAGATACAGAAAAGCTTACCCAGATTTTCAATCAACTTTTTGAGCAATCAGAAAATACCTTATTGAAAATGGGCGCAGATGAGCCTTTTTACCGGGCAGCAAAAGAAGGTGAAAAGGCGGTTATTTTTGCCCGTGAGGATTATTTCTCCAGCGCACTACATGAAATCGCCCATTGGACAATTGCCGGAAAGGAAAGAAGAAAGATAGATGATTTCGGTTATTGGTATGAGCCCGAGGGTCGAAGTGAGCAGCAACAACTTCAATTTGAACAAGTGGAAATCAAACCTCAAGCGGTTGAGTGGTTGTTTTCATTAGCCTGTAATCATCCCTTTCATTTTTCCGCCGATAATTTGTCTCAGGCGATGGATGCTTCTGAGAGTTTTAAGCAATCTGTTCGAAATCAGGCGGCCGATTATTTGGCGTCCTCATTGCCTGACAGAGCTCAACTATTTTTTGTGCAATTAAAAAAATACTTTCGCAGCGATGAAGAAGTGGTCTTGTCCAGTGTTTAAGCTTGGATTAGTGATCAATCCTTTTGCAGGCGTCGGTGGACGAGTCGGTTTAAAGGGGAGTGACGGGGAACAAATAAGAGAGCAAGCTTTAAGTCTGGGCGGTTTAAAACTCGCTGGCGAAAAAACAAAAAACTGTCTTAATCAATTTGCAGGGCATTTTTCCAAAATTGAAGTGTATACGGTTTCTGCAGATATGGGGGCCGATGTTTGCGCCGAAGTAGGTTTAGATGCCCAAGTTCTTTACCAGGCCACAGAACCCTCATCAGAATCAGATACTAAAAATGCCGTTAAAATTTTGCAACAACAAAATCTTGATTTGTTATTGTTTGTTGGCGGTGACGGAACTGCTCGAAACGTGTTTGAAGTATACGATGAGCATCAAGCTGTATTAGGGGTGCCTGCCGGGGTAAAAATCCACTCAGGGGTGTACGCCATTTCAGCAGAAGCGGCTGGGTTACTGGTGCGAGATTTAATTGAAGGAAAGATGTTAAGTTTAATTGAAGCCGATGTGGTGGATATTGACGAGCAAGCTTTTCGTCAAGGACAAGTCAAAGCGCGCAAGTACGGATATTTACAAATTCCATCCTCATTGCAATATGTTCAGGCGGTCAAACATGGCAATCAGGAAGTGGAGGAGTTGGTGCTCGATGATATCGCTGCCGAAGTGATAGAGTCGATGCAGGACGATACCTATTATGTGATAGGTTCCGGGACTACTTGCGCTGTCATCATGCAGCAATTAGGACTAGAAAATACCTTGCTTGGGTCGGATATTATTTATCAGGGATCTTTAATTCAATCGGACGCGGTGGAAAAGGATTTATTGGAATTATTGAGTCGCAATGTCAAAGTTATTTTTATCATTACCATTATTGGTGGGCAAGGGCATATTCTCGGCAGAGGCAATCATCAGATTAGTCCTGAAGTAATCAAACAAGCCGGTTGGAAAAATTTTCAATTAATAGCCACTAAGTCGAAATTAAATGATTTGGACGGTCGGCCTTTATTAGTGGATACCGGAGATGTTGAGCTTGATCATCAATTGTTTGGGTCAAAGAAAGTGATTACCGGTTATCGGGATTATGTGCTTTATTCTGTTGGGGGTTGATGTTCAAGCGGATAAAAAAATATTTGTATCGGAGTATAACTAACTCAATGTCAATAATGGGTATTTTGAGGTTAACGTTGTAATTTAACAGGTAGTAAGGAAAATGATGCTCAGTAAGTCGACACTATGAAGCGTTTAGTGGCATTAATGCTAGCTTACTTTTTTCTTGTTCTTGCGATAGCAGGGGTATTTCTTCCTGGTTTACCAACGGTTCCTTTCCTGCTTCTAACTTCATGGTTTGCAGCAAGGGGCTCTGAGCGTTTACATCGCTGGTTATATGCTCACCCCCATTTTGGAAAGTTACTTATCGATTGGGAACAAGAGGGTGCTATTTCAGGCAAGGGTAAAGTTGTTGCAGTAATAATGCTTATAGTTAGTTGGTTCGTGATGTATTATCGGTTACAAAATTTGTGGGTACTGGCAGGTGTTGCCATTTTATTCTTTGCAATCGCTACGTTCTTAGTAAGTAGGCCAGCACCTAATTAGAAAAGTGAACAAAGTTTGAATATTGTGGCATAACAAGCGATATGCGCCGTAAACAATTAGAGATGATAGAGTATTAGAGTATGAGTAAAATGCAATCGAATGATCCATTACATGGCGTTACCCTTGAAATGATTGTTACGAAATTGGTGGATCATTATGGATGGGATGAACTGGCTCAGAGAATCAATATCAATTGCTTTAAGAGTGACCCGTCAATTAAGTCATCATTGAAATTTCTACGTAAAACCCCGTGGGCCAGAAATGAGGTTGAGGGTTTGTATATCTCAATAGTCTAAAAAATTTCCATATGTGAACCTAATAAACCGAGTGAGCTTCTTGCTAAAAGGGCAATAAACTTCTTATCATCTGAACAACTCGGCATTCAACAACTAGCCGCATTGAACAAATAAACTTCCTATCGCTGTGTATTATTTGTACAACTTTACTCGACTTTTCACCTGCAACTCTATATAGTGCGCGCCGCTACACAAACAATTGAAAGACCCCAGGAATAGTCCATTGATAACTACTGCTAACATCACCATGCAATTTGGCGCTGAGCCATTGTTTGAGAACATTTCAGCTAAATTTGGCCAGGGCAATCGCTACGGTTTAATCGGCGCGAACGGCTGTGGCAAATCGACCTTGATGAAAATATTGAGCGGTGAACTAACGCCTACTTCTGGAAATATTTCAGTAACTCCGGGACATACCGTTGGTACATTGAGCCAAGATCAATTCGCCTTTGAAGATTACAGCGTAGTCGATGCCGTCATTATGGGCGATGCCGAACTGTGGAAAGTTAAGCAAGAGCGCGAAGCAATTTATGCGAATCCAGATATGACAGAAGAAGACGGTATGCGGGTTGCGGATCTTGAAACTTTATTTGCAGAAATGGATGGTTATACGGCGGAAAGTCGTGCGCAAGAAATATTACTGGAAGCCGGAATTGCAGAGCATTATCACTTTGGTCTGATGTCGCAGGTTGCTCCAGGTTGGAAATTACGAGTTTTGCTTGCTCAAGCATTGTTCGCCAATCCCGATATATTGCTGCTCGACGAACCGACCAACAACCTGGACATTCATACCATCACATGGTTGGAAGATGTTTTAAACCAACGTAAATGCACCATGATCATCATTTCCCATGATAGACATTTCCTAAATGCTGTTTGTACCCATATGGCAGATATTGATTACGGTGAGTTACGGGTATATCCGGGTAATTACGAAGCTTTTATGGCTGCCTCTTCTTTAATTCAAGAGCAGTTATTGTCTGGTAATGCCAAGAAAGCCGCAGAAATGGAAGAGTTACAAGGTTTTGTAAACCGCTTTTCTGCCAACGCCTCTAAAGCTAAGCAAGCCAGTTCACGAGCAAAAAAATTAGAGAAAATTAAATTAGACGACGTAAAGTCATCAAGCCGCCGCACTCCCTCCATTACTTTACGCCAAGATAAAAAACTCCATCGCCAAGCGTTAATTCTAGAAGACCTCGCACTTGGATATGATCAACACGAATTATTTACAGATGGTAACTTGATTTTAGAAGCCGGAGCAAAATTGGCTGTGATCGGTGAAAATGGTGCCGGTAAAACAACGCTATTACGCTGTCTTGTTGATGAGTTACCAGCGAATCAAGGCGTGGTTAAATGGTCCGAAAACGCCAGTTTTGGTTATTGTGCACAAGACAGCACAAAAGACTTCGAT
>Ga0316205_10000759_pt1 | contig 50874 bp, 48 predicted proteins | sample 3monthpyrite_MG_FD_204941 | JGI IMG/M metagenome (GOLD analysis project Ga0316205, IMG submission 204941) | Microbial mat bacterial communities from mineral coupon in-situ incubated in ocean water Damariscotta River, Maine, United States -... | ecosystem: Environmental > Aquatic > Marine >...
TTTATTAGAAACTATGCCAATAATACCGCACATACTACCCTCTTTGCGTTGAAACAATAATGAACTGAACGATTAAAGTATAACGATTAAAAAAAAATATTCGATAATTTAACGATGTATTTACGAAAATTAATTAGTATTTAAAACTAGACCCTATATTTGTCGGCAAAAACTGACCTAACCACAGAGCAATACCTTCGAATTTAGAAAGTAACAAAGATTCTGTCCACCATGATTCTTTTGGCATACTGGATAAGCCTGCTAACATCACTAATACAGCAATAATTAAAATACCACGTAATAGACCAAATACTATACCGATAAAACGATCTGTACCTGACAACCCCGTACGATGAACGAGTTGTACGGCAAAATAGTTAACAACAACAAATAAAATAAGCGTGATTACAAAAAGAATACCGAAACCAACAACCACGCGGAATGTTTTATCATCAATTGAGTTTAAGAATAATTCAGCGAAGCCACCAGCAAAGGTCAACGCGACCCAAAATGAAACGACCCAACCTACCAGCGAAAGTGCTTCACGGACAAAACCACGAATAAGACTTATAAATGCTGAAATAAGAATAATACCAATGATGGCAAAATCTATCCAAATCATACTGACATACTTTCCACTGAGTTATTTTCCAAACTTACCAACAATCTAACCAGATAAATTACGGATGCGCTATTACTAGCCCTTTAATCTTAAGTTCTGCAACGAGTTTCTTTTGCAATTTTTCGGCGACTTCACGTTTAATTTCAGGCCCCACTCTTACACGATATACATGACCGTTCGAAGTTTTTACCGATTCAACAAAAGCGGTGAACTTTTTGCTTCGTAATTTATTCCTTAAACTAAAAGCATTTTTACGATCAGCAAAACTTCCAACTTGTATCGCCCATGCTTTTGCAGGTTTTTTTGCGACTGGCGTTGTTTTCGCAGTAATAATCTTTTTACTAGTTGTATTTTCTTTTACCGTTTCTGATGTAGTCTTTTTATCTACACTCGCAAAGCTTGCAACCGTTTTGTTTTTTAACTTAGTTGTTTCTGAAGGCGAATGTTCATCAATAATAACCCTCGAATCAAAGTCAGCTTGAGATTTAATAATAACAGCAGAAGATGTTTGTACTTCACTCACTGTAGATTTTTTAGGAGGACTACTATTCGGCTTAATTGGGATATTGCTACCAAAAACAGGCATACCGTCATCAAGCGAACGTTCACTATTTAACAGCATCGGAATAAATATGACACCAAGAGAAACGAGCACAATCGCACCGATAACACGCTGTTTTATGTTCACCGGCTGTTCTGAGGCTTTAGAATTCTGTAGTACCATGTGCTTATTGTACCAATATCTCTCACAGAGATTCAGTTATTTTATGCTGAAATCCACTCTGTTTTAAATGCTCCAACGGTATAAAAAGAACCAAATACCAATAAGATATCACCCGTTAGCGCTTTAGATTGCATATTTAAAAATCCTGCCGAAATCTCATCAAAACACTCACTTGATTGGGGTTTAAATGTATCAACAATTTTAGCTAAATCACTTGCTTCAGCAGCACGATCAATAGGCGCCTTCACCAGAGACCAGTGCCCGACCAACTTAGCCATTGGGGTAAGCGACTCCATTAAAGCCTTGTCTTTCATCATGCCAACCAAGGCATAAACCTGTGTTGCTTTGTTTTGGGTAAGGTTTGTTTTAATCATCTCACGCACAATTTGCGCTAAAGCTTGAATGCTATCAGGATTATGTGCCACATCAAGAATGATGGTTTTGTCACCTGGAATTATCTGGCACCGGCCGTCAACCCTTACGTCCATGAGTCCCTGTCTAACATGTGCTTGGCTCACGGGTAATTGCGAATTCAATAATTCAACGACTTTCAATACACCCGCAGCGTTTTGATATTGATGTTCACCAATCAACGCTGGACGAGGTAAAGCACTACGAATGACCTTTCCAGCAGACCATTGCCAATCAAGTTTTCCTAATTGATAGTCGAAATCCCGACCAATACGATACAAAGGAGACTCTATTGAATCCGCATGCTGTTGAATACTATTCGGCATATCAGTATCGCTACAAACTGTCGGCTTTTCAGCACGCATAATACCGGCTTTTTCAAACGCAATTGCCTCACGTGTATCGCCTAGCCAATCGGTATGGTCTAAACCAATAGACGTTATTAATGCAATATCGGCATCGATAAGATTAACCACATCTAAACGCCCACCTAAGCCAACCTCTAACAATATAATATCTAACTCACCAGCTAATTCGCTTTGATGAAAAATATCTAATGCGGCTAAAGTACCAAATTCGAAATAGGTTAATGATATGGGAGGGGGTTCACGTAAGCGTGCATCATCAATACGCGAAAAACTTTTACATAGACTCGCATCATTGATGGGCTGTTGTTTTAAACGAATACGTTCATTGTAACGAAATAAATGAGGAGACGTATAACAACCAACACGGTACCCAGCTTGAGTATAAATAGATTCTAGCAGTGCAACACTGGAACCTTTGCCATTCGTACCAGCAACACTAATAACGGGAGTACTAAATGCTTGGGAGTATAAACGTTGATAAACTTCACCTACGCGATCAAGTCCTAACTCAATTTCAGTGGAATGTAAGGATTCTTGCCAACTCAACCATTCAGATAGCGTATCAAAACGCATTGTTAAGTATCCAGCTGAGAATAATGATGAATAAGATTAAGCCGCGGGTTGGTTGGTTAGCATTGTCAGTAAATTAGCAATGGTATCACGCATATCGCGACGGTTAACTATCATATCAATCGCACCATGTTCTAATAAAAATTCACTGCGTTGGAAGCCTTCAGGAAGGACTTCACGTACGGTTTGTTCAATAACTTTAGGACCGGCAAAACCAATTAATGCTTTTGGTTCGGCAATATGGATATCACCCAACATAGCAAAACTTGCTGAGACACCACCCATTGTTGGATCAGTTAAAACTGAAATAAAGGGAATACCTTGTTTGCGTAAGCGACCTAATGCTGCACTGGTTTTTGCCATTTGCATTAGAGAAAACAATGCTTCTTGCATGCGAGCTCCACCACTCGCTGAAAAACACACTAATGGAATACGATGTTGAATAGCAGTATTAACAGCACGAACAAATCGTTCGCCAACAACAGAGCCCATTGAACCACCCATAAATTTAAACTCGAATGCAGCTGCAACGACAGGTACGTTCTTAACTTGGCCCATCATCACAATCAATGCATCAGATTCGCCAGTATTTTTTTGAGCTTGGATGAGTCTATCTTTATATTTTTTTAAGTCTTTAAATTTAAGTGCATCAACTGGTATGACATCTTCACCAATTTCAACGCGTGGTTCAGCATCTAAAAATCCTTCTAAACGTTTACGTCCACTGATTCGCATATGGTGATCGCACTTAGGGCAAACCTCGAGATTTCGGTCTAATTCTGCACGATACAATACCGCATTACACTCCGTGCATTTCGCCCATAAACCTTCTGGAACAGAATTACGCTTGTTACCATCTGCTCGAATCCCTGTCGGTAATAATTTAGTAAACCAGTTCATGTTTTCTCTCGTTTTATTTAGATAGAATCTATTGCGTTACGTAGTTCTTTAATAAAGCCACAAACTTCTGTTTTTATTTTATCAGAATTTCCAGCGTTTGCCTCAATTCGCTTCACAATTGCGCTTCCGACGACAACAGCATCGGCCACTTTTGCGACGCGTTGAGCCGACTCTGCATCATTAATACCGAAGCCAACACCTACCGGTAAATCGGCAAACGTTTTAATTTGTTCTACTTTATCGGAGACTTCATCCGTATTCAAATGTCCAGCACCTGTTACGCCTTTAACCGAGACATAATATATAAAACCTCCACCTGCATGGGATATTAGCTTCATACGCTCTTCATTGGTGGTTGGAGCCACTAAGAATATTGCATCTAATCCTTTGTTTTTAAAGTCTTTTATATATTTTTCAGCTTCTTCAGGGGGAATATCGACCGTTAAAACACCATCGACTCCAGCATTAGCTGCATTTTCAGCAAATTCGCTATATCCCATCACTTCAATCGGGTTTAGGTAGCCCATAATAACAATCGGTGTATCCGGGTCCGTTTTACGGAAATCTGCCACCATATTGAGTACATCGGTCAAACTTGTACCGTATTCCAATGCACGTTCCATTGCCCTTTGAATAACAGGTCCTTCAGCCATAGGATCGGAAAAAGGGACTCCAAGCTCAATAATATCGGCGCCGGCTTTAACCATACCGTGCATTAAGGGGACGGTAATTTCAGGCTCTGGATCACCCGCAGTAATGTAAGGAATCAGCAAGGTTTTACCTGCTTTTAGACGTTCTTCAAACCTCGTTTTTATACGGCTCACGTTCGTATTCACAGCTCAATTCCTTCATGTGTTGCAACGGTATGGATATCTTTATCGCCTCGACCTGAGAGATTCATAACGATGATTTGATCTTTACTCATCGTTGCTGCAAGTTTTGCCGTGTAAGCCACGGCATGGCTAGACTCCAGCGCCGGTAGAATACCTTCGATTCGGGTTAAATCATGGAAACCCTGTAATGCTTCAGCATCTGTTACTGACACGTAATTAGCCCGCCCTATATCTTTTAACCAAGCATGTTCAGGACCAACACCAGGATAGTCCAGACCAGCTGAAATTGAGTGAGTTGGGATAATTTGGCCATCTTTATCTTCAATTAAGTAAGTACGATTACCGTGTAATACACCTGGATCACCTGCACATAAAGCCGCAGCATGCCGGCCTGTTTCTATGCCATCACCCGCTGCTTCTACACCGTACATTTGTACTTCTTTATCATCAATAAAGGGATAAAATAGCCCGATAGCATTTGAGCCTCCACCAATGCAGGCAACTAAAGCATCAGGTAATTTGTTTTCATGCGCTAAAATTTGTTCGCGACTTTCACGACCTATAATAGCCTGAAAATCTCTAACCATGGCAGGATAAGGATGTGGACCTGCAACGGTACCGATAATATAAAAAGTATTGTCGATATTGGTAACCCAATCTCGCATAGCTTCATTTAGGGCATCTTTAAGCGTTTGCGAACCAGAAGTAACCGGGACAACTGTGGCGCCTAATAACTTCATGCGGTACACATTCATCGCTTGGCGTTGAATATCTTCCGCTCCCATATAAACAATGCATTCCATCCCCAACTTTGCAGCAACCGTTGCCGAGGCAACTCCATGTTGGCCCGCTCCTGTTTCAGCGATAATACGTGTTTTCCCCATACGCTTAGCTAATAAAGCTTGGCCAACCGTGTTATTAATTTTATGTGCACCGGTATGATTTAAATCTTCACGCTTTAAATAGATCTTTGCACCACCAACATGCTCGGACCAACCTTGTGCGTAATACAATGGTGATGGACGACCGACATATTGCTGCAATTCAAAATCAAGTTCTTTACTAAACTTGGGATCTTTTACATATTTGTCATAAGCCTGCTGCAACTCGTCTAATGGAACCATTAGGGTTTCCGCAACAAATTTACCGCCATAAGGTCCGAAGTGGCCTTTTTCATCTGGCAAGTGATATGCCGCGTTATTTGTACTATCTTGTGTCACGAGTTAACTACCTCTTTTACAAAAGCTGCCATTTTGGCTGCATCTTTAATTCCCTTAGCCTGCACATTGTCGACTACAAGTTCTATACCGCCACTAACATCAACGGCATAAGGGTTTACTTGGTTAATTGCACTGGCAACATTATCGCTCGATAAGCCGCCAGCTAAAATAATGGGTTTTGATATCGATCTGGGAATACATTCCCAATCAAAACTGGAGCCCGTACCACCAGGCGTGCCTTTTTCATAGGTGTCCAAAAGTAACGCCGAAGCACTTGAGTATTCAGTAGCCACAAGCTCAAGATCAATATCCTGTTTCATTCGTACCGCTTTCAAATAAGGCTTACGATATTGTTCAGAATAAGCTTGGCACTGTTCAGGAGTTTCTTCACCATGAAATTGCATCACATCTATTTGGCTTGATTGTAGCACCTGTTCAATATGTTCTTCTGTTGAATTAACAAATAGGCCAACACAAGAAACAAAAGCCGGTAATTCGCGCATAATAGCGGCTGCTTTATCAACCTCAATATTTCGAGGGCTCGGCGAATAAAAAACAAACCCCAAAGCATCAACACCAAGACGCACTGCTTCAAGTGCATCACTTAATTGAGTGATGCCACAGAATTTAATACGTGTTCGGGCTGAGTTATTCATAAATTGAGGTAAATTCATATACAAAAGTAGAACGATTATATCAGAATTTTTGCTAAATATTTAAACCGTGGCAACGATGGAGCCATAATACAATTTGCTATCAAGAACTTATAAAACCTTAGAAAACTTACTTTTCGAATCAACCAGATAACGATCGAATACCATACAGATATTTCTAATAAGTAGATAACCTATTGGTTGAATGGTTATAGAGCCTGAAATATCTTTATCAATTATCAATAACCCATCCTGTTGCATATTTATGAGTTCATCTAACTCAGATTCAAAATAAGATGAAAAAATGATGCCGAACTGATTTTCAATATGTTCAAAATTTAAATAATAATGACATATCAACTGATTAATAACTTCTCGTCGAAGCAAGTCATCAGCCGTTAATTCCACACCACGAAAGACAGGAAGTTGATTATTATCAATGAGGTTATAATATTCATCCATTGTTTTGACATTTTGGCTATAACAGTTGGCTACTTTGCCTATAGAAGTTACACCTAGGCCAATCAGGTCACAATCAGCATGGGTAGAATAACCTTGAAAGTTTCGATATAGATTTTTATTATTTTGCGCAAGGCTCAATTCATCTGTTGGTTTCGCAAAATGATCCATACCAATATAAACGTACCCCGCATCTGTTAGTTGCTTAATGGCTTGCTGGAGAATTTCTAGTTTAATTTGAGCTGAAGGGATTTTACACGCATCAATTTGACGTTGCGTTTTAAACATTTCAGGCAAATGTGCATAATTAAAAATTGACAGTCTATCAGGGTCAAGTGCAATAACTTTTGTTAAGGTATCGGTAAACGTATTAACATTTTGATGTGGCAAACCATAAATTAAATCAATACTGATTGAATGGAAACCTGAATCACGTGCAGCAACAATAACTTCTTCCGTCTCTTTAATAGATTGAATTCGATTAACCGCTTTTTGCACATCAGGATTAAAATCTTGTACACCTAAACTCATTCGATTAAAGCCAAGTTCTCGTAATAAGATAATCGTTTCTTTATTCGCTTCTCGTGGATCAATCTCTATCGAATATTCACCGCTATCATCAAACAATAAATTGAAATAATTTTTTGTGACCGTCATCAACTCAGTCATTTGCTCAGGGCTTATAAAGGTTGGCGTTCCACCGCCCCAATGCAACTGAGTAACCACACGTTTGCTATCAAACAAGGCCGCTTGCATTTCAATTTCTTTATATAGATGTTCTAAATAAGGTTCTGCTCGACTTCTATTTTTTGTAACAATTTTATTGCAGCCGCAATAAAAACAAATGGTGTCACAAAAGGGTATATGAAAATATAATGATAAATCATCATTGTTCATATTACTCAGTTGTATCTGTTGCTTATAATCGCTTAATGTAAAATCAGTATTAAACTGAACCGCGGTAGGATATGAGGTATAACGAGGGCCCGATTTATCATATTCGTTAATCAGTTCGATATTCATTTCTAGAGTTTGCATTATAATCTCGAGCTAATGTTTAATTGGGATGATTATACTCGCTTCATGAGATAATTTTAACGGAGCATAACAGTCAACTATATGATTATTACAGTCATCTTTCGTTATAGATACTCGGTAAAATAAATTCATCGGGGTAGGTAACTTGTTTAAAATACAATCCTTTCGCTGAAGCGGTAACCCCGCCCAAACATCGGTTGCGATGTTCCAGAACTTCTTTCGACCAATCCACTTCAGCATCATTTGCCCCAATTTTAATGAGTACACCTGCTATATTTCTAACCATATGATGCAAAAAACCATTCGCTTGTAGATCTAAATGAATAAACTCGCCTTCTCGTGTTACATCTAATTGATATAATGTTCTTATCGGACTTTTAGCCTGACATGCAACCGTTCTATAAGATGTAAAATCATGTTCACCTAGAAGATGTTTTGCTGCTTGTTGCATGCGTTTCTCATCTAAAGGTCGATAAACAAAGCTAACATAATTATTTAAAATACTTGGTCGTATTCTTCTGTTGAGAATAGTGTAACGATACGTTCGTTTTATCGCACTGAATCGAGCATGAAAAGATTCAGGGACTTCCTCTGCCCATAAACAACTAATACTCTTTGCTACGTTGGTATTGTGTCCATTAACCCATGAATAGGCTTTACGATAAGATGTAGTTTCAAAGTGTATAACTTGTTCATTTGCATGCACGCCTGTATCCGTTCGGCCAGCACAAAAAACTTTAACATCATGGTTAGCAACTTTAGATAAAGCTCGTTCAACGTTTTGTTGAACTGTTTCACCTTCACTTTGTGATTGCCAACCTAGATAATGAGAGCCATCATATTCAATGCCCATCGCTATACGATATATTCTTTTTTTATCTTCGCTCATTTTAATAATGACTGACTATATATTTAGATTAAATTAGTGTGTGCGTAAAACGACACAACCCCGCATAAGCGAGGTTGTGAGTAAAAACTTACTTATAATATTTTACATCTAAGCGACCGACTAGTAAGCGATTAAGAAAGTTGCGAAACAAGTTGCTCAGCTTCTTGTTTTTGATCATCGTTACCTTCATCGAGAACTTCATCTAAAATACTTTTAGCACCAGCTGAATCACCCATATCGATATAGGCCTTTGCTAAATCGAGTTTAGTGCCAACTTCATCTGAATCTGCCGATAAAGACATATCCATCGCATCGCTAGCGTCAAGATTTAAATCTAAATTGCTATCATTATCGTCTGCATTATCAAGACCAAAATCAAGTGAACCTGTGTCAAGTTGTGCACTAGTAGAATCTAGATCTAAAGCATCAGTGTCGATAACCATACTGGCTGTTGGTTCATCATCAGATGAATCAGGCATATCCATTTCATTTAAATCAATGGCCATACTTTTAGTCGATTCATCTTCAGGTTCATCTAAATCTAAACTGAAATCAAGAGATGAAGCTTCTGGCTCTGGCTCTGGCTCTGGCTCTGGCTCAGCATTATCTCCACCTAAGTTAAAATCAAGTTCGTCAGGTTGCTGAATACCATCCTGTGTTTCTTGCTGATTGGTCACTGGAGCGTCGTCGCCTAGATTAAAATCTAAGCCTGAGATATCCGACTCAGCATCAGACGAATCAGCATTTAATTCAGCCGCACTAAAGACACCTGTTTCTAAACCAATATCCATTACCTGACTATCAGTCATACTTACGTTGCTTAAATTTTCTTCCATCGCACCTAAAACGCTTTCTGTTGTTTCAGATGTAATAGTTGGTGAACCACTAAAAATTGGATTGTTAGGTGCTATTTGTTTACCCATAACAACAACTTTTTGCCAGTTGCTATCGGTAGGTGCTGTATCACCTAAGCTTGCATAAAGTTCTTCAGCCAATGACTCAAATGCTGGTTGGTTTTTATTTGTATTATACACTTCTAATAATTTAACTTTAAGTTCACTGCGTTCAGGAGTTGAGGCTATCGCTTCTTGCAAACGCTCTTCAGCCGCTTCATAGCGACCATAAGCCATAAATACATCGGCTTCAGTTAATGGATCAACTTCACTATCTTCAGTTTGAATCGCGCCCACACCACTTATTGCAAAGTCACTTAGGAATGAAGAGGTTTCTGATGAGTTTTGGCTACTCATAGAAACAACGGGTTCATCATCGACTGGAGCGGCACCAGACAAAATACTTTCTTGGAAATTATCTTTTGCTGTTGAACGTTTTCGAATCATCATGACGACAATTAAGATAATCACAATAGCTAAAACTGGAATGCCAATAAAGAGTAATAAGCTACTCCCTAAAATTGGCATTAATATACCCTTCACAGTCGAAATTATCGTATCAACAAGACTCGTTGATGGTGCTACTGTTGTTTCTTCTGTAGCCATTTCTGTCACAGGTGCTTCGTCAACAACAGGTTCAGTAGGTGTTTCATCTACCCTAGGTTCTGGTGCTGCCTCAACAACCGGTTCAGCTTCTGGAGCAACGTCTGGCATTGTCGCTACAGGCTCTTCTTCAAGTTGAGGTGAAGGTGGTGTTTCTTCAACCGCCTCAGTAGCGACTGGCTCTGGTATTGATACAGGTTCAACCGCTGCTTCTGGCGATTTATTTACTTGTTGTTGTAAGGCTGCAAACTCATCATTGCGTACAGATAAAGAGCGTTGCATAGACTCTATTTCGGCTTCAAGTTCTCTTAATTTATCATTCAAGGCTGAGTTTTTACCACGCTCAGCATCAGCTTGTTGTGTAATACGGTCGAGTTCATTGCGTAACCTAGCAACTTCTTGATTTGAGCTATCTTGAGATGGTGTTGTACTGGCGGTTAAATCTTCTCCCTCAGGTGCGCTTAATGTTAGTTCGCCCGATGGTGCCTCAGCAACGTTATCCGCAGGCGCAGAATCTATTTGACCTGTTGATAGTGGTTGTTGTTCAGCAGCCGCTGCAACTTGTTGACGGTAGGCATCCCATGCATCTGTTTGTGTCGTGTAGTCTTGAGCAGCCTGTTCTTTACTTATTGCCGTAATTAAACTTGGATCGTCTATACGTAAAACCTGCCCCACTTTTAGCCGATGAATATTACCTTCAGTAAAGGCTTCTGGGTTGCTTTTCAATAGTGCCATCATTACCTGATAAACACTTGCATCATCACCTTTCATACGGCTTGCAATCGTCCACAAGTTATCTGACTTTTTAGTTATACCGTAATCGAGATTACCGCTTTCCATTACATCAGGGCCGCCCATTAAGGCGTCAGATGATTCAATAGGTTCTGCAGAGTCTATTTGTTCAGATGCAACATCCATTGGCTCGGCAACTGGCGCAACAGGCTCTTCATCATATTTAATCGTTTTAGACTCATCATATTCAGTCAGTGGAATCGTTGGGAAAAGCTCACCTTCACCGAAGGTTTCACCAGCAGTTGCTTCATTTACTGCAAGATCTTTTTCATCAAGAACTTGTCCACTTTGTGCATGTTCAGAACGTACATCACCACTTAATCCCTTAGCATCATCAACCACAACAGCTTCAGGCGTTGTCTCTGGAATAATAGGTTCTACGATTGGTTCTGGTTCAGGAACTGCTTCTGAAATAATGGGTTCTGGATCAGCAACCTTTTCTATCGCAGGTTCCGCAATGTATTCACGCTCTTTAGGTACATCCACATCTTCTATTGGACGACGTGGGAAAAGTTCAGTGTCGTTAGTTGATTGTTTAACTTCTTCTACAACCGGAGTTGGATCACCTTTAAAAGGTGATTCTTCCTGCATAACTGGAGCAGCTTCCACTTCAGAAGTTTCTGGTGCTTGAATAGTGCTTTGTTGAACTTGTTGTACACGACGACCGGGGGGATCGATCAACATCGTATACTCACGCAACATACGACCATTTTTCCAATTGATTTCAAGTAAGAAGTTTAAAAAGGGTTCACGAATAGGTTGGCGAGATGTAATTTTAATGAAGTACTTACCAGTATTATGGCGTTTAACAGTAAATCGTAAAGAATTGAGTAAACTGGTACGGTCTATTCCAGCTCGCAGGAAAGCGTCATTAGAGGCCAACTTTACTTTTAAATCGCCTACATCTGAAGACGTTGCGGCTATCAAATCTATTTCCGCATCCAAAATTTCACTTAAAGATGAGTTTAATTTAATCGCCCCCAAGCCTAATCCGTATACAAATGACGGTAATACCGTGATTCCTACTGCGGCAACCAAAATGGCCAGTTTACGTGCATATAAACGACTGAATCCCATATGCTATTTCCACGCTAAATAGCGTAGACCCCCGTGAATTATATATTTATCAATGACTTAAGTCCGTAAAGCTCGAATAATCTTTACAATTACCCAGTAACTATAGCTTATAAATGATGTTTTACCAAAATTTCAGCTATTTGAACACCATTTATTGCACTTCCGCTCTTAATAGTATCGGTTACACACCAAAAATTTATTAACCGAGGATTATGTAAATCTTGGCGAATCCTATTAATGAAAATCTTGTCCATTTCAGCAGCATGACTCACTGGAGTGATTAAATCGTCTTCGGTTTTTATTTCAACATTTGAATTAGCTGAAAGTAGACTTTCGAACACCGCAATATCCATTTCATTGTCTAGCTCTAGGTGTACATCAGTGCTCACACCGTAAAAAACAGGAATATGTATAAAGGTAGGCATCACACTGACGTTGCTATCATTACCTACAAATAATAATGTTTGTAGTTCGTCAACAATATCTAATTCATTTGTTGTGAAACCGGTTGTATTGACATCTCCATCGTCGGTCATCACATTAAAAGCGATTTGTTTTCTAAAAACAGATGGCTTGATCGGACGCGTATTAAGTAAACTCGTCGTTTGCATAGCAAGTTCATCTATGCCCGCTTTGCCTTTATCTGATACTGAGTTGAGAGCCGTAAAGTGAAGACTTTTTATACTAACGTTGTTATTTATTTGATGTAATAATTGCGACAACACCACCGCTAACCCCGAGGCCGAACGTATATGTTGGTTCTGTTTCAGCAAATCATCGTCTGCATTAATATCTGCAACAACAGTGGGTGCGTTTTGTAAATTAGAACCTATTTCAACTAGCCTACAATTTGCATCAAGTATTCGATCAACCATCGGTTGATAAGATTGATCAAGCTGACATAAAAACACAAGCGATACTTTGGTAAAATTAAACTCCGCTATGTTTTTAACATGTATATTCTTGCCGGCAAATTCGACAGTTGTATCTTCGTCTCCTTCAAAATCTAAAGGAATTAGATTTTCAACAGGAAAGTCTCGTAGCTTAAGCTGTTCTAACACAGCTTCACCGATTGGCGATGTTGCACCGATGATAGCAATGTCGATTTTATTACTCATTTTCAAATATTCCCGAAATAATTAAATTCAAAAGCCACACCAAACACAACACTCAACGTTCTATTGCTGTATTCGGTATGACTTCTTAAAATAATTTATATGTTTAACTTTCTAAAAGTATACGTAACATACGACGCAATGGTTCTGCCGCACCCCATAAGAGTTGATCGCCAACTGTAAACGCCGATAAGTAATCATTCCCCATTGAGAGTTTTCGCATTCGACCAACCGGCACATTTAATGTTCCTGTAACAGACGCTGGTGTTAGTTCTTTAATCGTAACAGCGGGTTCATTCGCAACAACCTTAACCCAATCGTTATGCTGCGCAAGCATGTCACTAATTTCATCTAAAGGCACGTCTTGTTTCATTTTAATTGTAAGTGCTTGCGAATGACAACGCATCGCACCAATACGCACACATAAGCCATCGATCGGAATAGGGTTAGCTGAGCGGCCTAAAATTTTATTGGTTTCTACTTCTGCTTTCCATTCTTCTTTTGTTTGTCCAGTATCACGTGGTACATCGATCCATGGAATTAAACTTGCCGCTAATGGTGCAGGCCATTGTTCCATTGGATACGCATCGCTACGAATAAAGTCGGTTACATTTTTATCGATTTCTAAAATAGCCGAAGCAGGATCTTCGTTTAATGTTTTGACATTATCGTTAATCGCACCCATTTGACTTATAAGCTCACGCATATTGCGGGCACCAGCACCCGATGCTGCTTGATATGTCATTGGTGTTATCCATTCAACTAAATCTTTTTCGAATAAACCACCAACCGCCATCAACATTAAACTAACCGTGCAGTTACCTCCAACAAATGTTTTAACACCATTTTGAATGCCCTCTGTAATAACGTTTTTATTAACGGGATCTAAAACGATAATACTTTCATCTACCATGCGTAATGAAGATGCCGCATCAATCCAATAGCCATCCCAACCTGATTTCCTTAAATCAGAGTAAACAGCATTGGTATAATCACCACCTTGACACGTTACAATCACGTCCATGCTACTGAGTTCATTAATGTCTTTTGCATCTTTTAATGTTGCAACGTCTTTACCCACATCCGGGCCAGCTTGACCGGTTTGTGATGTGGTAAAAAATACCGGTTCAATATCTGCAAAATCATTTTCATCACGCATTCGTTGCATCAGGACTGAGCCCACCATACCGCGCCAACCAACAAAACCTACTCGTTTCATTTATTTATTCCTCTAATACAATTTTTAAATTTTTTATTCAGTTTATAAAGCAGCAATAACCGCATCACCCATTTCAGTTGTACTCACTTTCTTCATACCATCACTGTGTATGTCAGCTGTACGTAAACCTTGATCGAGTACGTTATTAACAGCCGCTTCTATTCGGTCAGCATTAACAGCATCGTTTAATGAGTAACGTAACATCATCGCAACGGATAATATCGTTGCTAATGGGTTAGCAATATTTTGCCCGGCAATATCTGGTGCTGAACCATGAATCGGTTCATACATACCCTTACTGTTTATATCTAACGATGCAGAAGGCAACATACCAATTGAACCGGTTAACATTGCCGCACAATCCGATAAAATATCACCAAACATGTTTGTTGTTACCATCACGTCAAATTGTTTTGGTGCACGCACTAATTGCATTGCAGCGTTATCCACATACATATGACTGAGATCAATGTTACTAAAGCTTTCCGCTTCTTTCGTTACCACTTCACGCCAAAGCTCGGTTACCTCTAATACATTCGCTTTATCAACCGAGCACACACGATTGTCACGTTTCGATGCAATATCAAAAGCTACTTTGGCAATACGGCTGATTTCAGACTCTTTATAAACTAAAGTGTTATAACCTTCGCGTTCACCGTTTTCTAATGTGCGTACACCGCGTGGCTTACCAAAGTAAATACCACCGGTTAATTCTCGCACAATCATAATATCTAAACCTGAAACGACTTCCGGTTTTAACGTAGAAGCATCTGCCAGTTGTGGGTATAAAATGGCTGGACGTAAGTTTGCAAACAATTCAAGTTCAGCACGTAAGCCTAACAAACCTTTTTCTGGTCTAACGGCTATATCAAGTGATTCCCATTTATAACCACCCACTGCGCCTAATAAAATAGAATCAGACTCTTTAGCTAGCTTTAATGTTGCTTCTGGTAAGGGTGAACCGGTTTCATCGTAAGCTGTACCACCGACTAAACCATGCTCTAGTTCAACATCAAGAGAGTAATCTTGTTTTAGTTTATCAATTACTTTTACCGCTTCAGCAACAATTTCTTGGCCTATGCCATCACCAGGGAGTACTGCAATTTTCTTTGTCATTTGTTTTCTCTTTTTTCTTTATTGTCATTCCCGCGAAGGCGGGAATCCAGTTCTTATTCTCTATAGATTCCCGCCTTCGCGGGAATGACGATTGTTTGTTAAATCACTTAACTGAATTTAATTTTAAAAATACTTTACGCACATTGATTCGCGCTGCATAAGTGGCTGTAAAAAACTAAACAAACAGCTCACTCACATCGCTTCGCGCTGCATAAGTGGCTGTAAAAAACTAAACAAACAGCTCACTCACATCGCTTCGCGCTGCATAAGTGGCTGTAAAAAACTAAACAAACAGCTCACTCACATCGCTTCGCGCTGCATAAGTGGCTGTAAAAAACTAAACAAACAGCCACTAAAAAAGCCACGGTGCTTGTTGTTTACGTTTCTCTTCGTAGGCCTTGATATCTACAACATGTTCTAATGTCATCCCAATATCATCTAAACCATTCACTAAACAATGTTTACGGAAGTCGTCCACATCAAATGAGATACCCTCGCCATTTGGTTTTGTAATCGTCTGAGTAGGTAAATCAATTTTTAGTTGGTAGCCTTCGCTACTTGCAACATCATTAAACAAACTATCAACAATATCAGCTGACAACACAATGGGTAATATTCCATTTTTAAAACAGTTGTTAAAAAATATATCAGCAAAGCTTGGTGCGATAACGACACGAAAACCATAATCCAACAATGCCCACGGAGCATGTTCACGACTGGAACCACAACCAAAGTTTTCACGTGCAATTAATATATTGCTACCTTGAAAACGCTCCTGGTTTAAAACAAAGTCTGGATTTATCTTTCGCGTGCTATTATCCATTCCCGGCTCACCATGATCGAGGTAACGCCACTCATCAAATAAATTTGGGCCAAAGCCGCTTCGATGAATTGATTTTAAAAATTGTTTGGGAATAATTGCATCGGTATCAACGTTAGGTCGATCCATTGGCGCAACAATACCTTCTACTGTATTTAACTTTTCCATAACTTTATCCTTCTATTTATTCCCTCTCCTCCTTCAGGGGGAGAGGGTTAGGGTGAGGGGGGAATAAATTAAATAACAACCCTCACCCTAGCCCTCTCCCAAGCTTGGGAGAGGGAATTGATTTTTACTTTAACGTTCTAACGTCGACAAAATGGCCTTTAACTGCAGCCGCAGCAGCCATTGCGGGGCTCACTAAATGCGTACGTCCACCCTGCCCTTGTCTGCCTTCAAAGTTTCGATTCGAAGTGGATGCACAACGTTCACCCGGCTCGAGTTTGTCGGCATTCATCGCTAAACACATTGAGCAACCCGGTTCACGCCACTCAAAACCGGCTTCAATAAAAATTTTATCCAAGCCTTCTTTTTCTGCTTGTTGTTTAACTAAGCCCGAACCGGGAACAACCATTGCAATTTTTATGTTGTCGGCTACTTTGCGACCTTTAGCCACTTCAGCAGCGGCACGCAAGTCTTCAATACGCGAGTTTGTACACGAACCAATAAACACTTTATCAACCTGTATATCGGTTATCGCGGTATTCGCTTCTAAGCCCATATACTTTAATGCTGCATTCACGCCTTCTTGTTTAACAGAGTCTTCAAAACTATCAGGTGATGGAACAATACTATCGACACTGGTGACCATTTCAGGTGAGGTTCCCCAGGTCACCATCGGTTGCATTGCACTCACATCTAATTCCACAACCTTATCAAAACTTGCATCATCGTCTGACACTAAATCTTTCCAGGCTTCAACCGCTTGATTCCAGTTGTCATCACTTGGTGCATAAGGACGGCCTTTAACATACTCAATCGTTTTATCATCAACCGCGACCATGCCCGCACGTGCACCGGCTTCAATCGCCATGTTACATAATGTCATACGGCCTTCAATGGATAAGTCGCGAATAGCTTGGCCTGCAAACTCAATCGCATACCCAGTACCACCGGCGGTACCAATCTTTTCAATAATCGCTAAAATAATATCTTTGCCGGTTACGCCAGTAGGTGTATCCCCTTCAACGTTAACCAACATGGCTTTCGATTTTTTTTGTACTAAGCATTGAGTAGCTAAAACATGTTCTACTTCTGAAGTCCCAATACCAAACGCTAAGGCTCCTAATGCACCGTGTGTTGATGTGTGCGAATCGCCACACACCAATGTCATACCCGGTAAGGTCGCACCTTGTTCTGGACTTATAACATGCACGATACCTTGGCGAATATCATCCATGGTAAATTCAGTAATGTTATAGTCTTTACAATTTTGCTCTAAAGTTTCGACCTGCAAACGCGCAACGGGATCACTAATACCTTTATCACGATCGGTGGTCGGCACATTATGGTCTGGTGTTGCTAAATTTGCATCGACACGCCATGGTTGACGCCCAGCCATACGCAAACCTTCAAAGGCTTGCGGTGAGGTCACTTCATGAACTAAATGACGGTCTATATATAAGAGTGATGTACCGTCGCCATTATCACGCACCTCATGTGATTCCCACAATTTGTCATATAACGTCTTTGTCACTTTTTTTACCCTCAGAGTAATGAATCTTTAGCCTAAATAGCTAAATGGTGGACAAAGTATAGCGCTCAGTCTATTATTACTCAAATTCATTATTTTCATTACTTTGATAACTTTTAGGAATACTTTATTAAATGGATATCGCGAACTTAAAAGCCTTTATGAGTATAGCTAATACCGGCTCATTCTCTCTCGCCTCGGAAGAATTATTCCTGACTCAGCCGGCCATTAGCAAGCGCATTGCGGCACTTGAATCTGAACTGGATACTCCATTATTCGATCGCATTGGACGAAAGGTTCGCTTAACCGCGGCCGGCGATACTTTATATACGCACGCCCAATCTATTCTTAAAGAAATTAGTTATGCCAAACAAGGTATCGCCAATTTATCAGAAACCGTACAAGGCGAGTTAAAAATTGCCACCAGTCATCATATAGGTTTACATCGTTTACCTTCTATATTAACAAACTATGTTGCCAATTATCCTGACGTTGACCTTGCAATTGACTTTATGGATTCTGAAGATGCTTGCAAAATGATTGAACAAGGTGAAATAGAGCTGGCCATCGTTACCTTACCATTAGCCCCTATAAAAAATTTACTCCAAAAACTCATTTGGGATGACCCACTTTCGTTTGTTGTAAATAAAAACCATGAACTAACAAAACAAAAAATAACGCTAAAAACTCTCACTGCACATTCTGCCGTATTACCGTCGCATGGCACATTTACAAGAGAAGTAATCCAACAGCTATTTGCTAAACATAAACTTGATTTAAAAATAAGAATGTCGACTAATTATTTGGAAACAATAAAGATGCTTATTCAAGTTGGTCTAGGTTGGGGAGTACTGCCCCATTCAATGGTTGATAAAAAATTAAAAATACTCAACATACCTAATATTAAACTCGACAGACAACTCGGTATTGTATGGCATGCTAAGCATAGTTTATCCAATCAGGCACAAGCATTTATGGACTACCTTATCGAAACTAAAAGTCTTTAACTTAAAATAGATTACTTATGCTTTTAAATACGGTATCAACCTGTCAACGCAACATTCTACTATTATTTGTCATAAGGAGTGTTGATCATGATAGAAAGAAAATTAATTTATTATACTGAAGAACAAAAATCTCTAATGTGGGATCGTTGGCAGCAAGGTGAAACGCTAGGGTCTATTGCAAGATTGTTTGATCGCTATCACTCATCCATTAAAGGCATTTTTTCTAAGATTGAATTCCCGCCTACTCAAGAATGACTTGAGAACAGATTTTCTCAATAAATGCCTAGCTTACAATTACTGGATATTCAAAGTACAATCATTTGAGCAGTCTGTCACTGCGCAATGACAGAAAGATATCAATGGTATTTTTAGTCTCTAGTACTAAGGAAGGTTTTTAACAATAGGTGGTCCTATAATTTTTGTTAACCATACCGGTAGCTTCTGCCAGATGCTAATAACCAATTTATATTTTGGATTATCCGGATTCATTTTAGGCACATCTTGACCTTCGGCTAACCAATAATGCCAATAGAGTTGCTTAGGTTTTGCACCCCACTGCTTTTTAAAGCGATACGTTCCGGCATTAATCGTTGAACGACCAAAATCAAATTGTTGATAACCTTGTTCAGTTGAATATTTCAAAACTTCCCAATACAACAACATGTTGACGCTGATCTTATTAAATTTACGAAGTGCTGAAGCCCAAGGAATTTCCATACGATTTTTATAACCAATTAGAAAGCCTGCTGCTGCGGGTTCATCACTATGATAAACACAAACGATATGAGCGTTATTAGGAAATGTTTCTAAAATTGATTTAAAAAATGATTTTGAATAAACAGGCGTTCCGAGGTCGCGCATATTTTGTGCAAACACTTGATAAAAGTCATCTAACAAATCAAGACCTCCATGTTTAGTGCTAACAGGTTCACGTTGTGGACGTTTAACTTGCGCACGTACTTTTGTACCAATATTTTTCCAGAGTATTTCAGAATCTTCTGGCAAATCAAGTAGCATGACTACTTTGTCTTCACGTAAGCCCCAATCACCTTCGTACACTTGTGTATCACGAAACTCTACATGGCTGGATGTTTTATCTCTAGCAAGATCACCGGCTTTAAGCATCAACTCAGTCGCAATATTTTTGCTTTCTGAAAGTACACCACCATAATTAAAGTACGGTACGGAAACCATGTAATTACCAAAGAGAAAACTTTTTAACTGGACAATGGGAAGTATGCCATTAATGTTGCCATTATCATTCATTGAATAAATATAGGTACTTTCATGGCCAAATTGTTTTTTAATTATCGATTGCCATGAGGTTAGATGATATATACATCCCTCTTCATGAGATTCAACATATTGATCCCACTGCGTTGTTTTTTGCGAGCTATCAGTCGCTTGATGAAAATCAATATATGATAGAGTCATAAAGATTGAGAACTTATTGAATTAGATTTAAGTCAGTGAGTACAGACTTCATTGTAGTGAATTGAAAATCATCGATTAAATTATTTAAGCGAGACTCGCATTTTTCTAAATTATTATAGTGCCTAAACTTTGAAAACCAGCTTGCTTCAATACGTGGCTGAGTAGGATCGACTTCCCAAGGATGAAGGTAAAAAACAAACTGTTCATCTTGTTTTTTATTTACAGCTCTTAAAAAATGGCGTGTTAAGAAATATGGATACAATCTAAAATATCCGCCACCAGCAACTGGAATATTCATTTTGCCAATACGGCGTGTAGTCAAAGGAAATTCGACGAGTTCACCACCGTTAGGTGTGGAGAGTTTGTGTGGTGTTGTTTTCGCATCGGCAATACCATAACGATCATGTCGAATAGGAAAAATACTGGAGTCATAAACAAAACCAGCATCTGCTAATATATCTAACGCCCATAAATTTCTTTTTGTAATCGAATAACTTGCTGCACGATAACCAATAACTTCTTCACCAATCAAATCTTCTAGTAATTTTTTTGATCTAATGGTTTCTTCTTTAAAGACTTCTTGAGATTGGTTGTAAATAAGTTGATGGCTATAGCCATGACTGGCAACTTCATGACCTTGATTATAAATTTCTTTGACTAGTTGAGGTTCACGATCAGCAACCCAACCTAAAACAAAAAAAGTCGCTTTAATGTTTTTTTCTGCAAATAGCTCAAGTAATCGATGGGTATTCGCAACAACACGTGATTCATGTTGTTCCCATTCGTTAGTATCGACAGATTTTGCAAATGCTGAAACTTGATAATAGTCTTCAACATCAACACTCATTACATTCTTTTTCATTAAACTTTAAACCTATCGACCTTTTTTCTTGTTTGTTTTAAGAATTGAACCTAATAAAAGATCGAGCTTCTGTTCAATGTTATCTAATCGGCTATTAATATCACTACCATCAAGAACGATATCAACTTCATGCGATGTTGAACTATCTGGCACAGCATGCAAAAACTCATTGGTACTCTCACCACCAAGTTCTTTATTCATATCGGCAACAACGATCATAATATCGCGTTTTGTTAATTTTGATTTATCTTCTAAATAACCATAAACAAATAATCGATCGCATAACAAATTGATACGACGTGGAATACCACCCGACCAACGATATAATTCATTGTAAACTTCTCTTGATAGACTAGGATTATTAGCCCAACCAACTGACTTTAGACGAAATTGAATATATTCTTTAGTTTCAGATTCAGTTAATGGCTCAAGATGATACGATGCAATAATTCGTTGGCGTAAATGTTCAAATTCTTTGGAAAGTATTGTTGTTCTAAGTTCTGCCTGCCCAACCAAGAAAACCTGCATGACAGCATTGCCATTCTTTTCTAAGTTTGACAGTATTCGTAGCTCTTCTAGTGCATCAGCATTAAGTGTTTGAGCCTCATCAACCACAAGCAAAATATTATTCCCTTGCTCTCTATACTCTAAAAAATGAGCTTCGATGGTTTTTAATAATACAACCTTACTCATATTTTCATGGGGCAAATTAAACACTGAAGCGATCATTTCAAGTACACCCGTCGCATCTAGGTTTGCAGCGACCATTGTTTTAACAACAACATTTTTATCTTCCAAGTCTGCAAGTAATGCTTGAATCAATGTCGTTTTTCCTGCACCAATCTCTCCAGTGACAGTAACAAAACCTTCACCTTTATCTAATCCATAATTAAAATAAGATAAAGCTTGTAAATGACCACGGCTGGCAAACAAACAATTCACATCAGGAATTAACTGAAAAGGTTTACCTGTAAAATTATAAAATTCTTGATACATATTAGTTAAATGTTTTTGTAATACCTAGAGAAATAAGATTTTCATCATAATCTGTAGACGAGTTTCTTGCTCGACTTAGATTATGAAATATTGAAAACTCGGCTTGCATACTAGAAGATAATCGTCGCTCAAGTGAAAGCTCAATATTTGTTGTTGCTCTTTTTGTGTTCAAGTTAGAAGAATAATTACTATTCCATCCGCCAGCTAGTATATATGTTAACACTTCAGACGATCTTAAACTAAGCCTCAAATTCGCATTCTGAATTTTTTCAAATGCTCCTGTATCTTGGTACTTTCTTCTTTCATTTAAGTAATTTAAAGAAACACTCGTTTTAGAAAAATTATAACTAATGCCTAAACTACCTGCCTCTCTGACAAATGTTTGGGTGGTTATTGAGCCGTTATTATCCACAGGTTGGCTATTTTCTGCTTGTTGAGATTCCAATAAGGCCGAAGCCGAATTAGACAGCTCTTCATCATAATTAACCGTCAACACTAAACGTCGAGCATTATGTCGCCAATTAAAACTTTGTGTTTTCCCAAAATAACGCTCACCAAAACTAAGTGAAACAGAATCTCTCGAGCTAGGCTGCCAATTTAGACCTAAAGACCAAAAATAATCATCTATATCTTGATTATTACTAACTGAAAAAGTATTTTCTTCTTTGCCCCTAGAAGCATAGACAGAAGAACGAGGTGAAAAACGATACCCTAACTCGATACTTCCTTGTTTATATTCAGAATCAGATCCAGTTTCATAGTCATTTTTCTGTTGTGTATAATTTAGCGCCCAAGTAACGCCAATGGCTCTTGTTGGACTATTTAATCGAATATTACTACCTGACTGCTCAGAATTAATCAGCTCATCACGTCGATAGTCAAGCTTAGAATATGTATAACGAACATTGGCATCAAGTTTATCAAAGGAATGCCGAAACGAAGGTGAAAGACTAATACTACTTACATTTGTTCGGTTATCTGTTAACGCAATATTATTATTAGATACAGTCTGATTAGCATCAACAATTTGTTGGGTATGGTTTGCATTAACATCAAGATACAAATAATCGGCCGTTAACTCAGTAGATGTTGTAGCAGTTAATTGATTAAAGGTTTGGTTCCGATTACTTTCTTTTTGGTAAAGTAAATGCTGTAACTGATAATTAACATTTGCATTAAAACGATTCCCAATCATCTGTAAATCGAAAGCTGGAGATAATTCAGTAACAAAATCACCTTGCTCTTGGCCTTTCGGAGCCAATAAAATATTATCAGAATAATATTCAGTAACACCTACATAAGGTGTAAATCTAACCTCACCTGCAAGACTTGATTCCACATAAAGGAATAATAGCAAGATTCCAATAGCATTATGAATATTTACATTTTGCTTAGCAAAGTTGGTATTCAAGGTGCACCGTAGGAGTTATCGCCATAATAGTCTGCACCAGTACTCGTTTGAGTCTTATTCAAAACAAGTCCAATGGGTTTTGTTTGGTCAAGCATACTAACTGCATCTTCTACATCATGTTTTAAGGTTCTATCTGCTTCAACGACTAAAACAACTTGGCCAGCAAGACTCGCAATAACTTGTGCTTCGGAGGTAATAAGTAACGGAGGTGTATCAAAAACGATAATACGATCTTTATATCGTTCAGACAATTCAGCTATTAAATTGAACATGTTATTACTAGCTAAGAGCTCGGTACCATGCTCATGTTTTCTACCTGCGGGTAGTACTTTAAAATCAGGTAAATCCGTGCTAACTATAACATTTTCTAACTTTTCTTTACCAACTAAAATGTCAGTTAAGCCAACCTCATCTTCTAAACCAAATAACTTAGACGTTGTACGCTTGGGTAAATCGGCATCGACAAGCAATACTGTTTTATCTAGCTCAATCGCTATACTCATAGATAAATTTATTGCATTAAAGGTTTTTCCTTCGCCTGGCAATGAACTACATATCATCACGATATTACCATTTTCAACTAAAGATGCTTCTCTCCCAAAGGCATTTGCTAGTATCGGACGTTTAATACGTCTAAATGCATTATCAATTGTGAGGCTCCCATCAATAGAGGAAATAGTTAACCCCGCCCTTATTAAACGTTCCCGATCAATATGTACTTTACATTGACTGGGACCAGACTGATCAGCTTTAGCTTTATAACGTGTCGTTTTAATATCTGGAGGAATACGCCCTGAAGTAGAATCAGATTTATTTTCTTGCAATTTTTTCATTGCTTTATCAATAATACTCATAACGATACTCCGTTATTCAACAAAACAGTTTGCAAATAATAACTTCCGCTATCTTTAAAAATTAAAGCAATGCCAAAAATGACAATTAAGCAGCAGGCTACAATAAGAAACTTTGTTAACTCATATTTTAATTTTCGCTTCTGTTCAAAAGACCAACGGATTTTCACCGCCCCTAATACAGGCAATCCTAACTGTTGATTCAATTCAGCTGTAGTTATAAATACCGGTCTTAACATATAAAGTAAAAACATTAATCCGATACCGGCTGCAATCCCAACACCTAGAGCCGCGAGCATAAGTAAACCTCTTTGTGGACTAGCAGGCTCAAACGGTACATAAGGGGGGTCAATAACTTTAAATTGTATATTATCACCACCTTTATCGGCGGAGGCTGAAAGTTTAGCTGATTCTAGTCGGCCTAATAAGGCTTCATACTGTTTCTTAATAACATCATAATCACGATTTAGTCTGGCTAACTGTGCTTCAACATCTGGAATCGTATCAACCAATCCTTCGTATTTTTTAATTTTTCGATTTTGCTCATATAACTGTGACTGCAAAGTTTTCACTTCAACTGCTGCCGCACTCAGTGCAATTTTTGTATCCTGATAAACTGGATTTAAAGACAAAGAAGCTTTGGGATCATTATCTGCCGCTAAAATATTTTTTCGCGTCTTTAAGTCTTTTTCTTTTTTCTTTTTTAATTGCGCTATTATTTGGCGCTTAGCGATGACATCTGGATATTGATCAGTAAATTTCAATAACAATTCATCTAACTCTGTAGAGTGTTCTAGAATTTGCTTATCAAGATCACTGTCACCTGCGAATGCTGGGGCTTCACCCTTTAATTGTTTATCCAGTAAGTTGTATGTTTTCTCTGCAACTCGCAACTCACTTTTAATTTTGTCTCGTGCATCATAACTAGCTTGGAGCCTCGTATAGTAACCTTGCCCATCACTTGGCATGAGCCCGACATTCTTTTGTTTAAAATCAGCCAATTTTGCTTCAGCGACAGTTAAACGTAGCTCTTGTTCTTCTATTTGTTCGACTAAAAATTTCTGTGCACTTTTCTTATCAGTAAAACTATCTAATACCGCGCCATCAATTAAAGTCTTTAAAATGTTATCAATCACCTGTTTTGCTATATGCGCTTCGGTATGACTGTAAGAAAAGGTAAAGAGCGTATCTCCTTTTTTTCTTGGTACACCTATATTCACATCAGTTTGTAACTCGGAAATTAAACCACGCTTGGCTGCCGGAGATGTTGCCGACTCTTTTAAATCCGTACTATCAATAATTTTTTCTAAGTTTTGTCTCCCCATAATGATACGAGTCATTAAGTTAACTTTCGCTAACATATTCGAATCAACTGCTAAGCCTTTTAAGAGAGGGTCAAGTGCAGACTGGCTTTCAACTTGAACTCTGGCAGTCGCCTGATATTTATCAGGTAAAATATAAATAACACCCCAGCCAAGCAATGAAACAGTCCAAGTTAAAACCAGACCATACCAACGGTATCGCCACATACCTCGAGCATAGGTTAATAATTGTAAAAGTTGATCGCGCATTATGATTTAGACTACAAGTTAGTAAAAAGCGGAGAGTTTTAGATTAAAACCATGATTCAGGAATAATTAAAATATCCCCTGGGTGCATATTACGATTAACGCTTATATCACCATTTTTGATTAAATCGTCTAATCGAACTGAAATTTCTGTATTCGCGCCATTAACTTTACGAATAAGCTTTGCCGAGTTTCCTGCAGCAAATTCGGTCAAACCACCTACCTGAATCATTACATCTAGTAGTGTAAGCTGCTTTCTATAAGGTAAGGCTTGGGGGCGACTTGCCTGACCAATCACTCGAATCTGCTGGTTTAAAGAACCAACAAAACTTGTCACAATAACAGTGACTTGGGGATTTCGTATATATTTTGAAATTCGTTTTTCAATATCACGAGCTAACCGAGTTGGTGTTTTCCCAACGGCCACCATATCTTCCACTAATGGTGTTGATATACGCCCATCAGGACGAACAGGAATCACAGCAGAGATTTCAGTATTACGCCAAACAAAGATGTTAAGTTGATCGCCTGAGCCAATCAAATATTCTGAAACTTTACTCGAAACAGGAGTTTCCTCTCCGTAAGTAGATGATTCTGGTGTGCTGCCACATGAAACCAAAACAATGCTAAAACAAAGACTAAAAAAGACCTTTAAAATATTGTCCGTAACCATAATAGATAAACCCTCAAATCAGTTGTTCATTCCTAAAACCTGTACTTCATAGCTAAGAATAAAGATCAACAACTAAACTATTGATTTTCATACTCAAATCATAAAATTACCATATAAGTAATTATACTATTAGCTAGCATACTACTATAAACTATTGATAATTATATATAAATACATATTTTGAAGTATTTTACCGTTATCCATAATGCTAATAATTAAAACGAGCTAAATTCAGAGCTACTTTCAGAACACCCTTTATTTAATCCAAAAGACTAATGTTGTTTTGAATTATTACCCGCCACCTAAATGCCGAGTTAACACTCCAAAATTGTCGGACATAAATAACTTTAATATTTCTCGTGTCTGTTCTTTATTCATCAATAACCGTTTACTCACGACAACATTAGAAATTTGAGGTGTATTCTTAAGTACTGCTTTTACATTATTATAGCGAGCTTCAACAGCATCACCTGTGTGTAGAGCATTCGTAAAATACCACTGCCATGTAATATACTTTTGGCCAGAGTTAAGTTGAACTATTGACTCATTAACTTTAAATGAAAACTGTTCAGACAAGTTTATCGTATGCTGAGTTTGATGAACCACCTTGCCTTTCTTTTTATCAACAAGCTGATTTAAACCATTAATTGCTTCGCGACCTTGTTCTTGCTCTGAAAAATAGTTGATATAAAGCACAACTGACTGCCCTGATATATTAGATAAAGCACTATTAAATACCGTGTTTCCTTTAACAAAATCGGGGATAAAGCCTTGGCGTATAGAGACTTCTTTCCAGTGAAGATCATTCATTAAAGCAGGTGTATTTAAAGGTATTTTATTTTTAAAATTAGAATATAAAGCTGTCAACAATGTTCCAATCATCAAAATAATAATAAGTACCAACAGAGATTTTCTAATATCGATTATCGATAACGTTGGAACGGAAGTAATGTTATCAGATGAAAGAATAGAACTTGAATTCAACTTACCTTGACGAGCTAACTTTCTATCCGTATATAAAAAATACAAAAAGATACCTATACCATATATAAGCCATGCCAGATATTCATGATCTTCTAGTAGATGTGTCCGCATATGTGTGATTTGACCTGATACCACAATGATGTAAATACGTAACGTATTAAAAACCATTGCAAGTAAAAGCATTACAGCAATAAATTTATAATTTGCAAGAATTTTTAAATTTCTAGAATAAAGATATAGAACCGCTAACGGTACTGAAACAAGAAACTGATTAAAACCACTACAGCTAGTTTCAACTAAAAAAGTTCCCGCAGGTACATAAATATAAAAGCCATCTTGAAAGGTATCAATAAATGATAATTTCAATCCCCATACCGCAATAGGGGTTTCAATTGTGCGAAGAATTTCAGGGAAAAAATCCCAAAGAGGTAATGCAAATACAATTAGCAATAGAGGCCAAAGATGTTGCACCTGCTTAACACTAGCAGAAGTAAGCACAAAATTGATAAGTAACAGTAATAAAAAAAACGAAAAAAATTCTACAACTTGAATATTTAGTGTATCAGCTACAAACCAAATAAAAATCAGTCCTAAAAAACTTACAATAGTATAAATGTTTAAATAAACGCTATTAAATTTTGGCTTTTTATATAACTCGTAAAAATATACACCTAGAGCTATAGGGAACAAAAGAACACCATGTGAATAAGCATAAGACTCAGACCAAAACTCAAAGAGTTGTTTTATCGTATTTGCATAAAGAATAAACAAAACAACATTCATAGATGCAACAATAAGTACAGCTTGTTTCGGGGAGATCATATTCATTTATTTAACTGCGTCTCAATTCTCAAACAAAGCAGGTTAACCCTCCCAATATAAACACCAGCCCATCATAACTATTACCAATGAATTCAATATATTATATACGAAAAACATTTGAATTAAGAGAGTAAAATTACCATTGATTTAACTAGGTCTTTAATCATTACAATGATAGAATAACTCGCATAAGCAGCCATTTAGTTCGAGAAAGCAATATGGGTCGATTAGCACTTAAGGATATCTTTTTACGACCAAGTAAAAAGAAAGAGCAGCGTTCAAAACAGCGAGAATCTGTATCTGATCGTTCTATCTTGATTATTGACGACTCAAGAACGGTCGTTCATGCCCTTAAAACCATTCTAGAACAAGCGGGTTATTCAACTATTGCTGCATCAGATGGCAAACGTGGTATTGAACTAGCATTAGAGTATCAACCTGATCTCATTCTAATGGATATTGTAATGCCAGGCATTAACGGCTTTAAAGCAACTCGACTTCTACGTAAAGATTCTAGAACTGAAGATATTCCCATTATAATTATGAGCGGTAATGAGCAAGCGACTGAAAAATTTTGGGGAATGCGTTTAGGTGCCAATGAGTTTTTATCTAAACCGATACAACGTGGTTTATTATTCAAGATGCTGAGTGAATTCATTGTTACCGGCAAACCTATAAACAAAACCACAGCAGCTACAAAAGAATACGATTTACTCTACGATTAACTTCGCTAGCAACACACTCTACACAGATAATATCCACGACTACCCACCACTAATGCTTGATGATACAAAATTCAACTTTTCGTCTTTCAATCTCCCCTCTTCAGACAAGATAAATACTCAAACATTTGCCGAATATTTAAATATTGAACAATCCCATGAAATAAAACGTACCCATTTATTTAACGGACGTTATGAAAACATTTACATTGATAAACATGCAATTTCTACTCTCACATCCATTCTTGATTTTGCCAATAGCTGTGCAAAAGAAACATTAGACTTAAAAAAAGAACTCGATATTGGTTTTTGGTTTAATGATATGCCACCAGGTAGTATTACCGAACCCCATACTCATGATGATGATGATGAATTACTTTCTGGTGTTTATTATATAAAGGTTCCTCAACAATCAGGGAACTTAATATTAAATATCCAAGGAAACAAAAACGAAATTACTCCAAACGAAGGTGAATTAATTTTGTTCAGACCTGATTGCTTACATGAAGTAACAGAAAATAAAAGTAACGGAAAACGTTTATCGATTGGAATGAATTTTGGTATTAGAAAAAGTTAATAGTTGTATAACGTTTCGTTAAATTCTTTTTCTTTAAACTGGCATTTTAAGTGCTCAACAATTATTTTCAAATCGCCCTCGGCATTTCCCAAGCAACTTGTAGCGCCCGGTGATGGCGTCATATTAAAGATAACCCCTTGCCCAGTATTAATTTTAGCCTCCCCTAAATGAAGTTTACGATTCACTTTATCAATCATCACGGGCCGTATACCACCAATTTTATTTGCAAAACTAAGGTCGCTTAACTGCATGTCAGGAACAATTTTTCGTGCATCTTTTAAAAACAAACGTGTTCGCACCATCGGAATTTCAAACAAAAAGTTTTTAAAAATATAATTTCGAATATCTGAAACTTTCATTAAGTCCCACATTACTTTTGCAACACCAGAATCAAACTTAACGACTTGTAAAAAATCAAATACTGTTTTTAAATTATACCGTTCAAGCATCGGCAACACTAATGCCGTTGGCCCAAAACGTGTTTTATCAGGAACGAGCACATCCGGATCGCCATGAATAGCGGCAAAAGGTAATTTTTCATTTTGCACTGTATACACTTTTCCATTAAGCATGCTTGGTGTGTAGTAAAAGCTACCTGCCATAGGTAAGCAAGAATATTCTAGGCAATAACCCATTCGATGAGCAAATAACAAACTATGTCCACCCGCGGAAACCACAACAAATTTTGCATGTAACTCTGCGTTCTGCGTTGTTACGAGATAACCCGTATCATCTTTAGTTATGTTTAATACTTGCGTATCAAGATGCACATCCACTGTTTTATCTGTTACAGATTTAGCTTGTTCAACAAATGAATTGGCTAATGCGCCATAATTCACTGCGGTGTATTCATCTAACATACCAAGTCCAACGATTTCTTCTTTACGTCCATCGACGACAGTCGGCTCTATTTCAGCAATATCTGAATTTTCTAGAACTTGCATATTTGGATAATGGCTTTTAAATATTTCAAACCGGTCACGTAATACACCACATTCGTATTTACCAACACCGAGCACCATTTTGGAATATTTATAAATTAATCTATCGCGGTTGTTTTGCTTTTCAGCGTAATTAAGAACCATTGATGCCGTTTTTTGAACTTGAATGGCTTTTTCAAGAGTGTAATTAGTTTCGATATCGCCGCAATGCAAAGTTTGACTATTATTGCGTCCATGCGAATTCACATCGGCAAGCCGATCATATTTTTCAATTAGGCCAATACGAGAAAGATCGGTAAATTGTGCCAGCTCATACAAGAGCGCTGTACCCGATATACCACCACCAATGATGAGTACATCGTATTGCTCGTTATCCATGTAAAATCCACTCCGTGGGCTTCAGTGTGTAATCGTTATTATCTCTTTCACCATACTATATCGGATAAAACAGAGATTTCTATAGAAATAAAAAAGACAATTAATACAACAGCTTAAAGTAACATCATGGCCCAATTCAACAATAAACTAGCAACGAGTAAGTAATCAACCAGCTTTAACACAAATCCATCGATACACAATAATCAAGGCAAGTGCTGACATTAAAGCAGCAAGCCAAAAGCTACTTTCGGGACTTATCGATTCCCATAGGATACCACTGAAATACGTCCCGAATGCACCACCCGCACCAAAACTCACACTACTATATATCGCTTGTCCCTTACCCGCATGCTTACCTGAAAAATGTTTATGGAATAACTGAATCGCCACGGCATGGAAAATGCCAAAACTCGCAGCATGAAATGTTTGAGCCAAAAGTATAATGCCAAGGTTGTCCGCAAATGAAGCAATAAGAATCCAACGCAGCGTTGTTAAGATAAACGTAACGATGAATAATTGCCGTAAACCAAAATAAGGCACTAATCGATGCATCGCTAAAAATACCAATACCTCAACAACCACACCCAATGCCCAGAGCTGACCAATGAAACTGCGACTGTATCCATAACCTTCCATATATAAAGTATAAAAAGTGTAATAAGCACCGTGGCTCGCCTGTGATAAAAAACATACGACAATTAAAGCAATAACTTCAGGACGCGCAAGAATATGTTTAAGTTTTATATGCGATACAGGCAAATGCCCTGCCGCGCGTTCAGGTACTAAAAAGCTAATAAGAAAAATACCAACCATAAAACCAAAAATACTGATCGGTAGCAATATAGTTTCATAGTGCTGCAGCACATACCCTAAGCTGGCAACAGCTAGAATAAATCCTACTGAGCCCCATAAACGAATTGCACTGTAACGATGAGGTTGATCATCTAAATGCTGTAACGTTGTAACTTCAAATTGAGGTAAAGCAGCATTCCAAAAAAAACTAAAAGTGAGCATAACTAATGCGACCCACCAATAGTTTGTTACGAAGAATATAGCAAAGAAAATGGTTGCCGCTAATAAACTACCAATACGAACAATTAACATTCGCTGACCAGTGTGATCGGCAATCCAGCCCCATACATTAGGTGAGATAATTTTTGTTATTAAAATCAGTGCCATTAATTCACTAATTTCTCTAACACTAAATCCAATATCTTTTAGATATAAACTCCAATACGGAACTAAAGCGCCGAGGCTGGCAAAATAAAAAAAATAGAACCCCGATAAGCGCCAATAAAGAAAGGAAATAATAGGAGATTTCATCGATGAAATAACATATTCGTTTTTATTTATAGATTAAGAATCTATAACTACAAATTATTTATCGTTGTCTGAGCTAGAAGGAATAATTGGCGTATCACATTTTACATCTGCATTTTGACCTCGATGACGCAAATAATGATCAAGAATGGTAATAGCCATCATGCCTTCAGCAATTGGTGTTGCACGAATACCAACACACGGATCATGTCGTCCTTTTGTAACGACTTCTGTTTGCTCACCTGAAGCATCAATACTTTGACCTGGAAGACGTAAACTTGACGTTGGTTTTAACGCAATGCTGGCAATAATATCTTGCCCTGTCGATATGCCACCTAAAATACCACCGGCATGATTACTTTTAAAACCATCAACAGTCATTTCATCTCGGTGCTCAGTACCCTTTTGTTCAATACAATCAAATCCTGCACCAATTTCAACACCTTTCACCGCATTAATGCACATTAAAGAATGAGCAAGCTCGGCATCAAGTCTGTCAAAAATTGGTTCGCCTAAACCTGGAATTAACCCCGTAGCAACAACGTTAATACGCGCACCAATTGAATTACCCTCCTTACGTAAAGCATCCATATAATTTTCCAACTCGTCTATCATAGAGCTATCGGGGAAAAAGAAAGGGTTTTGTTCGACTACACTCCAATCAAATGTTTTAGGTTTAATCGGGCCTAATTGAGCCATATAACCTCGGATAACAATGCCAGCCTTGTCAGCCAAATATTTTTTTGCAATCGCACCGGCTGCTACACGCATTGCAGTTTCACGTGCAGAAGAACGACCGCCACCACGATAATCTCGAATTCCGTATTTTTGTAGGTAGGTATAATCGGCATGACCAGGACGAAATTGGTCTTTGATATTGCCATAATCTTTTGAACGCTGATCCATATTACGAATAAGCAAACCAATGGGGGTACCCGTTGTTTTACCCTCGAAAACACCCGACAAAATCTCAACTTCATCCGTTTCACGACGTTGAGTTGTATGGCGAGTTTTACCTGGTCGACGGCGCTCTAAATCTTTCTGGATATCAGCTTCACACAGTTCTAACCCTGGGGGACAACCATCCACAACACAGCCAATTGCCGCACCATGGCTTTCACCAAAACTGGTGACCGTAAATAATTTACCTATCGTATTTCCAGACATAAATGACCATTTACATTAAAGTTTACCCATACTCGAATTTATTAGTACAAAAGCCTTTATAAACACGAAAATTAAGTAAAATAGTTACAAAGTGTTTGATTCTACATCAATTCTTCAGCTATCTATAGACCAAATCAAGTCCAAATCAGCCCCTCCTACCCATCAAATAATACACGCGAACAATAACAGCTCGATAAATAAAAATTGATATTGGGTATTTCTTGTACAAAATAAGGTAAAATCAAGATTCGTTTATTCATTTCTAGTATTAGAAACCCCCTCGTTAAATAGCTTAAGAGTTTAGGTAGTCCTTTTGTTTAATTCACAACAACACAATAAAAAGAATAGTCACTCTCCACGTATTATTATCTGGGGATATATTGTGATCATTATTTTATTTGGCCTCATATTAATTACTGGTATCTTGCAAAATAAAAGAGCAAATGATCATCTAAGCGAAATTGTTCAACAGCATGGTATGAAATCGGAGCTTATTACTCGTATGTATAATTCTGCGAGGGAAAGAAGTATTAGCTTATTTACTATGGTTTCAATTAAAGATCCTTTTGTACGCGATGAGAATTTTTTAAAATTTAATTCCTACGCTTCTCAGTTTGCTAATGCCAGACTAAAATTATTAGTCACACAATTATCAGATAGTGAACGAGTGCTATTAAACAAACAAGGTAAACTCACAAGTATTACCGCGCCATTACAAAATAAAATTGCTGAATTAATACAATTAGACAAAGTTACTCAAGCAAACGAGCTACTCACAAATAAAGCTATCCCCCTTCAATCTGACATTCTAGAAATATTAAATCAATTGCAGACAATACAGCATATGTCTTCGCAAAAAATTGCTAAACAAGCTCAACAAGAGCAACGCGAAACGTGGAAGATACTATTAATAATTTCAATTGTTGCGCTTCTTTCGGGAATCATCATTACATACATTATTGTTTCGATAACTAAGTCGTTACAAGCAAAACTTTATATGGAAAAAGAGTTAGCTGAAATCACTCTGCACTCAATTGGTGATGCCATAATTACAACCGATGTATATGGCAAGATTATGCAAATTAATCCCATTGCAGAAGATCTAACGGGTTACTCTTATCGTCAAGCTTTAGGGAAAGATTTTTATACCGTTTTTAATATTGAAACAGAATTGGAATCACCGAAGCAAACGACTGAGTTACAACGTGTAATTAATGACTTAGATGTTGTTATGAGTGCAGACAGTCCTAAAACTTTAGTTAACAAAAATTTCAGTGAATACGCAATTGAATATACTCTTGCACCTATTGTCACTGAAGATAGACAAACATCCGGGGCCGTTGTAATTTTTAGAGACGTTACTGAAATACGTGCGTTATCGTCGCAGTTAAAATATTACGCAAGTCATGATAGCTTAACAGGCTTAATCAATAGACGACAATTTGAACAACACTTAGACTATGCATTAAAGTCTGTGCAATCAGGAACAGCTCAACAACATGTTGTATGTTTTCTCGACTTAGATCAGTTTAAAGTGATTAATGATACCGCCGGCCATGAAGCAGGCGATGAATTTCTTAAGCAATTATCTTTCCTTCTACAGTCGTTACTCCGACGTAGTGACATATTAGCGCGTTTAGGTGGAGATGAGTTTGGTGTGTTATTAGAAGATTGTAATATCGAAAATGCACTTGCTATTGCTGAAAAAATGCGTAAAGAGATAAAATCATTCCGGTTTATATGGGCGAACAACTCTTTTGAAGTAGGTGCAAGTATTGGTCTAGCAACACTTGATAAAACAACCCCAAGTCTAACCGAACTTATGCGAAATGCAGACACAGCATGCTACATTTCAAAAGAAGAAGGACGTAATAGAATACATTTATTTGATCCAAATGATGAAGACATATTAAAACGTCAAGGCGAACTGCAATGGATACAGCATATAAAAGAAGCCTTAATAAGTAATGATTTTGAACTTCATTGCCAAAGTATTATGGGAATAGCTAACTCAGAGAGAAAACATTGTGAAATTTTATTACGATTGAAAAATAAAAAAGGTGAGCTAGTTCCCCCTATGTCGTTTATCCCGGCAGCTGAGCGTTATGAGATAATGCCTGATATTGATAAGTGGGTTATTAATAATGCCATAATATTCCTTACAGAAAATAAAAAACATGTACAGGAACATATCTTCACAATTAATTTATCAGGGCAATCACTAGGCAAAAAAGGTTTTGATGATTTCGTTATAAAAGAATTACAGAATAACAAAATTAATCCTGAATTAATTTGTTTTGAAATAACAGAAACTGCTGCAATTAGTAATTTATTTCAAGCAATTGAATTTATGAAATCATTAAAACAAATTGGCTGTAGTTTTGCTCTTGATGATTTTGGCAGTGGTTTAAGCTCCTTTAATTACCTAAAGAACTTACCCGTTGATTTCATCAAAATTGATGGTCACTTTATACTGGATATTTGTGATGATAAAACTGACCTTGCATTCGTTGAGGCAATTAACCGCATCGGTCATATAATGGGCATTCAAACGATTGCTGAATTTGTCGAAACGAAAGATATATTATATAAACTCGAAAGTATTGGTGTTAACTATGCGCAAGGATACTACGTAGATAAACCTAAACCGCTTGCACTTTATGATCTTAAATAGTTAGATTCTTCCTAAGGACATAAATAGAAAATCAGAACCTAAAAAAACAGTTGGTCAAATAATTCAAACTATTCGTCCAATGTTGTTGGACGTTATATTTTCATGTTTTCACATAGTATAAGTGATTTAGAATTGCGAATGATATTGGTTTATTTGAGCTGCATCGAGCATAAAAACACCCTCTCCTCCCATCTCAAATTCTAACCAAGTAAATGCAATATCAGGATAGTATTGCTGCAAGGCTTCTGCACTATCACCAACTTCAACTACAATAATACCATTTTCACTTAAATATTTTTTTGCATTTTTTAAAATGGTTATAGCAAATTGTAGACCGGCTTGATCCGCATACAAACCTAAACTTGGTTCTTTATGGTATTCATCAGGTAAGCAGTCAATTTCTTCTTGCGTAACATAAGGTGGGTTACTTACAATAATATCGTATTGTTTTTCTTTCAAATCACAAAACATATCGGACTGTATAGCTGTTACCCGCTGCGATAAAGAATGTTTCACAATGTTTCGATTAGCAATTTCAAGAGCAGGTTCGGATACATCCGCTAAATCGACTATGGCATTTTCAAATGCTACCGCGCAAGCGATACCAATACAGCCACTGCCTGTGCACATATCTAATATATTTAATGACTTAGTGTTTTTTATATGCGACTCTATATCAAACCAAGGAAAAAATTGTTCCGCGATAAGTTCAGCAATAGGTGACCGCGGTACAAGCACGTTTTCATTAACTTCAAACTCCAACCCAAAGAAATAAGCTCTTTTTGTAATATATGCTGCGGGGAGTTTATTATTTATTCGTAACGCAAGCACGTCTTCAACCTTTTCACGTTGCGTTTTCGACAAACAATACGATAAATCATCATCTAAAAAATCAATAGGCTTATCTGCACAATATGAAATTAAGTATGCAGCTTCATCCAACGCATTATCCGTTCCATGGCCAAAATAAAGTTCACTCTGTTTAAATAAAGATTCCGACCACAAAATAATCTCGTGCATCGATGTTACATTATCGGGAATTTGAAAGCTTATCATTTTATTGATGGATTAAAACTAGCCGTTGTTTTTTGTTTTATTTGAAGCTCTGGACCTTCTAATAATCGTATACAAGTCGGTACCGCAGGAAAAACAGCATTCATACAATCTGATATTGCTGATGGGTTACCTGGTAAATTAATAATAAGCGTATTACCTCGTATAACCGCGGTTTGTCGTGATAAAATAGCTGTTGGTACAACTTTTAACGATACACTACGCATTAATTCACCAAAGCCGTCCATCACTTTATCGCAGACAGCCAACGTTGCTTCTGGAGTAATATCGCGTTTTGCTGGCCCCGTTCCACCTGTTGTTACAACTAAACAACACTTTTCACTATCCGCTAATTCAATAAGTGACTTTTCAATTTGCTCCTGTTCATCAGGAACTAAACGTTTAACCGCTTCAAACTCTGTTGCTAATGTTTTGTTTAACCATTCATCTATCGCTGGACCGCCGCGATCAACATATTCACCACGGCTGGCACGATCGGATACCGTAACAATACCAATTTTTACTATATTGCATTGTTCATTCATAGTTATTACCTGTAATGATTATTACCTTATTAAAATTTTGGTAATAACAAATTGGAGAGATATGATGAGCATCATATCCGTTCATTAATAATAATTCTATTTATTATCTGGAATTTTATTATCTGGAAGTTATTTTCTGGCCCATTTAAAAATCACAGCTTAAAATCACAGCGACCAATCGAACCTTGTCGACATATTTTTCCATTAACCCAAATTGCATGACTTAAATCTGAGTAACTAAAATCAGTCCCCACAATAACCGCATTCGTAAAATCAACATAACTTAGATTAGCCGATGTAAAACGTGCATTTCTTAAGTCTGTATTTTTTAAATTAGCACCTTTTAAATTTGCGCTATCAAAGCTAGCATAACTCAAATTGCCTCCACTTAAATTACTATAGTCCATTCTTGAATTTCTAAAATTACTTGAAAATAAATTGGCATCTCGGATAACAGCTGAATGTAAATTTGACTCACTTAAGTCTGCGCGAATTGCCACAAGTTGAGATTTATTACAATTACGCCAATTCACACCCTTGCGAGGTAAATCTTCACAGTTCGGTTCGTCTATCAGAATTAAAGGCGAATACTTGAATGCACCCCAAATAATACCGCTACAAAAAAGAATGAACGCAATTAATAGTGTAAAGGCACGTTTAGGTCGCTCTCTGAATGACTTGTAAATAGATTCCCGCCGACTACGGTATTCAACCTCATCTAACACCTCATTATTTCGCCTGCCGGGTGAGCGTCGACTAGGTGTTTTATCATTGTCATCACGACGTTCTTCACGCCGTTCGTCAGCCCAACGGCGGGCAGCCGCAAGTCTTTCTGACTGTATTGGATTGTCAGTTTCACTCAAAATATTTGGAATTAAACTTGGAACATCACTGATAAATAGCCATTCATCTTTATCGTGGCTAATCTCGTCTTCTATGGACAACCGCCCCACAATCAGCAACTGTGATATTTGCCCAGCAGGAAATGGCCCGGTAATCTTATCTTTTTTACGGATATACCATGTATGGTGTGACCGTGATGGCGAGTCGCTAAGCGACTGTTTTTCTTCGTTTTGACTAATATCTTCTGCCATGACACTCTATTCCTTGATATTCCATATTATGTCGGCCAATACTATAATTTCTTGATATTTGGACGCTAAAAACACTGAATACATATAAATTGAGCATGCTTAGGCCCTGAGATGGATGTAAAAAAAACAGATTCACCGATAATAAGCACGCCCCCAAAGTCTGTAACGAAACAAACAGGGGAATCGCATAATCAATCGAGCCAACAGCCAAAGCACTTGGATTTGAATACTAACGTATCGCAGCAATTGAAAATTGGCCAACAGCTAAAATTATTAGTAATAAAAATATCAACCTCAGATGCGCTTTTAGAAATAATCGGTACCAACACACAAGTACGTACCACTGACAAAGCATTACTAGAATTAGGACAAACTCTTAAGGCTCAAATCACCCAAACTCAACCTACCGTTGAATTAAAAGTGTTATCAACAAACTCAGCAGCGAATGAAAAGGTAATATCGTTAATTAACTCTGCACTTAGACAATTAATGCCACAACAACAACCGCTTAAAAATTTATTAGACAATATACAACAACTACCAAAAGAAAATATATCACCCAATCATTCATTACATAAAATTAAAGATACATTTATACAATCCATCCCGCCATCACAAGCATTTGAAGACGCAAAAATTTTACCGAAGATATTAAATCGTTCAGGTATGTTTACTGAACACTTGCTTGCTAACATTGTTATTAACTCTACAGGAAAAACACCTTTTCCCCGTAATGATTTAAAAATTTCCTTATTACGTTTAGCGACGCAACTACGATCACTTCAATCTGAATCGACTAGCGCAACAACAATTAGTAAAGATACGACATTAATGAAGCTACAAAATGTTGATACCTATACTCCAGCGATTATTCAAAAAAATCAGCAATCACTTAATTCGGGAGCACAGCAAGCTCATGCAAACCAAAATACCCATACAGCTAAAAATAATTTTCAACATTTAACTCAAGAACAACTTATTGATAAATTATTAAACTTAACAGAAGGTTCTATTGCGAAAATACAAACTCAACAACTACAGCAATATCAACTAAGCGATGTACAAAAGCCTGCATGGTCATTTGAATTACCAATAAGATCGGAATCAGGTTTAGACAACGTAACTATCTATATAAATAAAGATGATAGCAACAATGAAACCAATCAATATACTACTCCATGGAAACTCGTTATCAACCTCAATATAGAGGGTCTCGGAACAATACAAGCAAATGTGACATTACAGGGTACTAAAATATCCGTAACTTTTTGGGTTGAAAATTCTTCAACATCCCTATTATTTTATGAACACTTACATTTACTCGAATCAAAATTAAATAACGCAGGATTGGAGCCGGCAAGAATACATTGCCATTGCGACAAAGCGCCACAGGTAACAACGCCCATAAAAACATCAACATTAAATGAAGAAATATGAATAAAGAAATCTCACAAGCATCCATCGCTGTTGCCTTGCATTATGATGGCGAAACCGCGCCACAAGTAACAGCTAAAGGTTATGGGGAACTAGCAGAAAAAATTATTGCTATCGCTAAATATCACGATATTCCATTAGAAGAAAATAAAGAGTTAGTGCAATTATTATCACAACTAGAATTAGGTGATGAAATACCACAAGAATTATACTTGGCAATTGCTGAAATTATAGCGTTTGCTTATATATTAAAAGGAAAACGACCTGATGGATTTAAGGAATAAATAGAATTAACTAGCTTGATCAAGTCGATTCATTAAAAATATCAACTCAGCTTCAGAATGACTTAACCCACAACGATGCATAATGGATTCAACATTTTTTCCTTGTCGAGCCATATGTGCAGCCTCATCATAGGTTTGATTAGCGGGCTCAACATAAGTAACAACTCTTTCAGGCTCTGAATTATTTTTAAGCGCTTTCCGCTGCCGTTGCTCTAGTTGGAGCACACGTTTACCAACGCCAATGGCTGAGACAGAGAACGCTTTCAGGTCTTCTCTAATCGTTTTTACTTGTTTATATTCTTGCTTTAACTTTCGCGTAATACGAAGTAATAATAGCGTGCTAATACACAACAAGAAAATACTACCTAATAAAATCAAAACAGGTAATGAAAACTGATCTAAATTATTTGTTAATCCATTTAATTGGTTCATTATGCATACCCATCAAAATGTGAATTTATATTATTACCTGGTGGACTTTTTTTAGATTTTTTATCAGCGTTATCTAAATCATCTTCTTCATTTTGGTTTCGTTTATTATTATGGTGTCGTCGCTTCGGTGACTGCTTTGCATTATTAGTGGTATTCACCACTCTATTCGTTGGCCATGGTGATAAAGGTGTTGTAGAGCCAATCTCAGCCATTTTATTCAACCAGTCATTTACTCATCAAGAGCTATAATGAGGAGACCTCATCCCACTCATCTTCACTTAATAATTTATTAACATCAACAAGGATAAGTAATTCTTTTTCCTTACTTGATACACCTTGAATATATTTAGAGCTATCATCATTACCAACATTTGGCGCAGCATCAATTTCTGATGTTCTTAAATCAACAACTTCGGCAACACTATCAACCATTATGCCAACAACATGTTTTTCAGCTTCAATAATTACAATCCGTGTCGAATCATCGGCTTCTGTTTCAGCTAAACCAAAACGTTTTCTTGAGTCAATAACGGTAACAACATTACCGCGTAAATTGATAATACCTAATACATAATCCGGTGCACCTGGTACCGGCGCAATCTCAGTCATCCGTAATACTTCTTGTACCTGCATTACTCGAATACCGTATTTCTCATTATCCAGACGAAATGTAACCCACTGTATAATTTCATCGTTGGTTTTTTCTGCTGCTTGACTCATTATTACTATCCTCTGAAATCGTCAAAATATTGTCTAAATAAGGTTTGAATTGCCGATTCATACTAGATAAAGCATATTTTATGCCACATCTAATAAATTCAAATACTTACACATAGTATTACTATTTGCGTTCATGAGAGCCATCTTCTAGCATCTCAGAAAAACCTGAGGCATCAACTAATGCACACATATGTTGTATCACCGTACCCGCCATCCATTTCCTTTTACTACGATTAGGTCGCCATTTAACATCATCGCCATTTAAATCGACCACTTCAGCAATTTCGTCGCAGGCTAAGCCCCATTTTCCATCGTCAATGAGCACAATACGTTTGACACGCTCTATAGGGTTATCGGCAGCTAGCGCCACAAGTTTATCTGCAGGAAAAACTAAACGAGCGGTATCAACAATAGGGATGCTTTTACCCAAATATTGACGTAATCCCATATAAAATGGCGAATGTCCAGGCATTTCTGTCATTTGAGTTTCATCCCATTCGAGCACACCACTTAGTTCAACTAACCGCACCGCTAGTGTTAAACCTGCAACTTTGAACATTAACGCCTGAAAAGGTAGATCGGGAATATCAATTTCAGTATTGACAACTTCTGATTGAAGTTCAGGTTTAGAAATAACGTCTAATGATACTTCTTCAACTGTTTTTGTTTTGACAATAGTTTCAACTACTGGAATATCAGTGGTTGGTTGAATCTCAACGTCAACCTTTACCTCTTCTTTAACAACTAGACTAACAACTGGCTCGTCTACCACTTGTACCGTTTCAGTTAGCTCAGTTTCTTTAAGTAACGACTCTAAAAAAAAAGACACTGCTTGTTTAGAATCGACAATAGTGTTATCACTCATTGGTCACCAACTTTAAATCGGGTTGGCTATTGGGATGCATTAAACAATCAAGTAATTCGGCATAGGCTTTTGAACCGCGAGAAGATCGTTGCATAATTGAAAGCGGTAAACCTTTTTGACTGGCCGTTCGAAATGCTGTGTCAACCGGTATAACCCCCTGCCATAATTCAGCTCCATATTTTTCGCGTAAATTCTGCAAGCTATCAATAGATGCCCGAGTACGTCGATCGAACATAACAGGAATAATCGTAAATGAAACATGATGATGACGCGCTTTAATAATCATATTCAAAGTGTTATGCATTCGTTCTAAACCTTTCAACGCTAGAAATTCCGTTTGAACAGGAACGAGTACGTGTGTACAAGCTGCTAGCGCATTCACCATCAACACACCTAACACTGGTGGACAATCAATGAGAATATAATCGTACTCATGAGATGCAAGATCGACAACTTTTTTAATAACCAGTCCTTTACCTTCTTGTGAACCGAGTTGTCTATCGAGTGTTGCAAGTGAAATCGAAGCAGGAACAAAATCAATACCTTCAACTTCTGAATGAAGAATTAAACTGCGTATTTCACTCATAGATGATATGCGATTCATTTGAAATAAATTGTAAGCACTTTTTTCTAATGAATCAGGATCTTGTTTAAAATAAGATGTCAATGAACCATGCGGGTCTAAATCTATTAGCAAGCAACTTAAACCTTGAGAAGCTAAATGTCCTGCAAGAGTAACGACGGAAGTTGTTTTAGCTACCCCGCCTTTTTGGTTTGCTACTGCCCAAACATTCATAGAAAAGCTCGTAACATTATTTCTTACCTTCAATGGATTTTATACGTCGTGCATTCCCATCAGATAATATGATTACTGATACTCTTCTATTCTTTTGCCGCCCCCGTGGCGATTCATTTGTCGCCTTTGGACGAAATTCACCATAACCAATTGCTGTCATTCGGCTAGGCTTTACACCCAGTTTACTGAGTGCTCTCACTAAACTTGCTGAACGTGATGCCGATAATTCCCAATTAGTTGGGTATATTTCATTTCGAATAGGTATATTATCGGTGTGACCTTCAATATCAATTTGATTTGGCAACGGTACAAGAACCTTAGCTAATTGACGAATAACATTTCGTGATTCTACTTCTAAGTCCGCACTACCAACATCGAACAGTAAACTATTATTCAATTCGACTTCCACCCATAAATCATTTTGGCTAACATTAACGAGTCCTTTTTTAATTAAAGGTTTAAGTGAGTCTTTAACTTTGTTAGATATCACTAACATTTTTTTATTGTTTTCATTTCTTTCTTTATTCAATATATCAACAGGTTTGATTTTTTGAATAACACTATCTTCTTTAATAATCGTTTTTCGTTCAACACCAATTTGGATAGGCTCGAGTGATTTTGGTGGCGTATTAAAAGCGGCAACCAAGGTATCGGACAAAACACGGTACTTCCCTTCGTTGACAGATGACATAGCATACATCACAACAAAAAATGCAAACAACAAGGTTATAAAGTCGGCATAAGATACAAGCCAACGATCTAAATTATCTTCCTCTTGTTTGTTTTTTTTACGTCGCATAACATTTTTCTGTGTAGATACTAGAATTTATTAAATAAGATAACCAAGCAACTTAGTCTCAATATTACGAGGATTATCACCTTCTGCAATTGATACCATACCCTCTACAATCATGTCTTGATACTGAACTTGTTCTGAAACTAAATTTTTCAATTTATTCGATATAGGAATAAAAAGTAAGTTAGCTGCTGCTACACCATAAATAGTTGCAACAAATGCCACTGCAATACCATTACCTAATTTACTCGGATCAGATAAATTACCCATTACCTGTATTAAACCTAATACTGCACCAATTATGCCAATTGTTGGGCTATAGCCCCCCATACTCTCGTATATTTTTGCGGCTTGTAAATCAAAACGTTCTTTTGTTTCAATCTCTACCTCGAGAATACTACGAATATTATCTGGCTCACTACCATCAATCAGGAGCTGTAAACCTTTACGAGCAAATAAATTTTTTTCTTGTTCTTCTATATTTTCAAGGCCTAATAAGCCTTCCTTACGTGCGATATTACTCCATGAAACAATCTTATCAATGGTTCTTTCCATTGGGTGTTTAGGCGTAATAAAAATCCAAGATGACATTCTTACCGAACGCATAAAGATAGAAAATGGTGACTGCAACATTACAGCACCTAATGTTCCACCTAACACTATTAACATTGCAGGTCCGTTAACAAGTGTTGATATTGTGCCGCCTTCTAAATATTGCCCGACTAGAATGGCGCTAACACCAACAATAAGACCAATAACGCTTAAAAAATCCATCTTTACACTCGTTTAGCGATACTCGCGCCGATTGTTTCTATTCCCATAATTTTTTCAGTGATCCCAGCATCCACAACAGCTGCTGGCATACCATATACAACACAACTTGCTTCATCTTGCGCCCAAACGATTGAACCTGATTGATGTAATAACTGGGCTCCTTTGCATCCATCAGCACCCATTCCCGTTAATACAACGGCCAAGGTATTTGCTGGAACAACTTTATTAATAGACGCGTAAGTTACGTCAACAGAAGGTTTATAGGTTTGGTTCGGTATCTCATCAACTATCTTCAATGAAAGCTGGCCAGCTAATTTTTCAACGACCATTTGTTTACCACCTGGTGCAATATAAGCAACCGCTGGCTTTAACTTATCGCCTGTCTCCGCCTCTTTCACATGTATTTTACATTGTTGATCTAGTCGTTCAGAAAAAGCACCTGTGAAGCTTCCAGGCATATGTTGAATAACAACGATGGGGACTGGGAAGTTTGCCGGTAACTCCGCCAATACTTTTTGTAATGCCACAGGGCCACCGGTTGACGTACCAATAGCAACTAAATTTATTTTTGTTGAAGTATTTTCTTTTACTCGCGTCGTTGCAGCTGCAACTGGCTTTGTAGCTCCAACAGTGGGCGTTGTTCTTGCTGTTGGCCTCGCTGAGGCTGGTGGTGGTGCGCTTAGACGTTTTTTACCAACATCTCGAACACGTTGGCAAAGTAATTTTGTTGCTTCTTCTTTATCTTTCGATATATCTTCAAACCGTTTTGGCAAAAAGTCAACTGCGCCAGCATCTAGTGCATCTAATGTTGATTTTGCTCCATCTGTTGTTAACGATGAAAACATAATTATGGGGGTGGGATTAGACAACATTATTTTACGTGTTGCCGTGATACCATCCATTACGGGCATCTCAATATCCATCGTTATAACATTTGGTTTCAAATTTTTAACTGCTTCAATGGCTTGCTCACCATTCTCAGCTAAGCCAACCACTTCAAGCATTGGATCAGACTCTAAAATTTCTTTTACACGACGTCTAAAAAAACCCGAATCATCTACAATAAGAACACGAATTGCCATTTACTATCCCCAAAACAAAAATCCATTAGTTTATGGTTTGCTATTACCTAGTTAACTTATACATAACGTTTCATTAATCCAGGTACATCCAAGATAATAGCAATTCCACCATCACCGGTAATCGTTGCACCCGCCAAACCTGATAAGCCTTGTAACAATGCACCTAAAGGCTTAATAACGACTTCTTCTTGACCAATTAATTCATCGACTAAAAAACAAACTTTTTGTGTTCCTATACTAACAACCACCACATGACCATCTTTAGGAAGTTCGGCACCCATTTCACCTTTGACTAACCAGTGTTTCAAATAAAACAGAGGTAGTGTTCTTTCACGAACAATCGTTACAAGTTGTCCATCCATCACATTTGTTTTTGATAAATCGAGATGGAAAATTTCATTTACATTAACTAATGGTAAAGCAAACATTTGCTCACCTAATCTCACCATTAAGGTAGACATAATAGCTAAAGTAAGTGGCACTTTAATTTCTAAGCGACTGCCTTTACCTAACTCTGAATGAACTTCAACTGAACCATTAAGTTGAGTAATACTCGTTTTAACAACATCCATACCAACGCCACGACCAGAAATATCTGAGATTTCTTTCTTGGTTGAAAAGCCTGGTTCGAAAATTAAATTATAAGCTTCATGGTCATCAATACGTGATGCCGCGTCCGCATCAAACATACCGCGTTCAACCGCAATATTTCTAAGTACATCCGCATTCATTCCTTTACCATCATCATCGATTGATAATAAGATATGATCGCCTTCTTGAGATGCAGACAGAGTAACTGTTCCTTGTCTATCTTTACCGACTTTCTCTCGATCATCAGGCATTTCAATACCATGATCAACGGAGTTCCGAACTAAATGCACTAAAGGATCAGCCAAAGCTTCAACAAGATTTTTATCTAGGTCGGTATCTTCACCAATCATTTCCAAACGAATTTCTTTTTTCAAACTTCTCGCTAAATCACGAACAACACGAGGAAAACGACCGAATACCTTTTTAATAGGTTGCATTCGTGTTTTCATTACAGATAGTTGTAAATCAGCCGTCACCAAATCTAAATTCGCAACAGCCTTAGACATTTCTTCACCACCAACGGTCGCACCTAATCGAGTTAACCGATTTCTAACGAGTACTAGCTCGCCGACCATATTCATAATTTCATCAAGTCGTGCTGTATCAACTCGAACTGATGTTTCAGCAGGTGGTTTCGTATCTTTTGCAGCAGGTTTCGCAGCAGGTTTTGCTGCTACCTCTTTTTTAACAATAGGTTCAGGTTTAGCGGGTGCTGCAGGCTTATCAGCAGCCTTAGGTTTTTCTTCTTTAATCGGGGTAGTGTTTGAACTTGCACTTTCAGCAGCTACTGTTTTGCTTGTGTCTATTTTACCTGCACCGTGTAAGTCATCGAGTAACGATTCAAATTCATCATCTGAAATTTCATCGCCTTTCGGTGGTGGTGCTTGTGATACTGGTGCGGCAGCTTTAGGTACTTCCTTAGCTGGTTCAACATCATCTTTTTTCTCATTTGGATCTATTGCACCTGATCCATGTATTTGATCGAGTAACGCTTCAAACTCATCTTCACTAATATCATCTGACTCAGGTGTATCATCATCCATTCCGAATAAATCATCGTCATCATCTTCTTCTACAGAGGCCACAGGTGCTTCTTTTCCATCAAGTGCATCTAGCAATACATTAAATTCATCATCGGTAATATCTTCACCGCCAACTAATGCATCGTCATTACTTTGCACTTCAACTGCAGCATCGACAGCCTCAGCTGCGGGTGTTTCAACCGTCGGTTCAGGTGCACTTTCCCCCTTAATAATACTATCTAATGCCGCTAATAAGGCATCATCAACAGGCTCCGTTTCTACACCACCACGTAAAGCTTCGAACTGATCATTTAAAACATCGAGTACAGGAAGAATCGTATCCATCAATACAGAATTAACTGTTCGTTCCCCATTTCTAACCATGTTAAAAACATCTTCAGAACGATGGCATACGGCAACCATAGGATCAATCGCTAAGAAACCCGCACCACCTTTAATGGTATGGAATCCACGAAATATGGAATTTAGAAGTTCCATATCTTCAGGTGAATTTTCTAACTCAACAAGCTCTTCATTTAACCGCTCAAGAATCTCGCCGGCTTCAATTAAAAAATCTTCTAGTAGTTCATCATCCACTTCTCTATTCCTTAAAATCCTAAACTTGAAAGTAAGTCGTCGACTTCATCTTGCCCAGATACAGTACCGGATGCTTCTAAACCAGGAACCACGGGCCCATCTAAACCACCGTGTTCCTCTGTATTTTCTTTCGAATCTGATTTATTTGATTTAGTTCCTGCAAGCTGAATTATGTTGACCATGTTTGTTTCAACTTCTTCAACTAAAGATATAACACGTTTAATAATTTGACTGGTTAGATCTTGAAAACCTTGCGCCATTAATACTTTGGTTAAATGTTCATTTATTTTTTCTGCACTACTTATGTTTGTGGAAAAATAATTTTTTAAATCGCCACTGAGTTCTTTAAATTCAGTTAAGGTGATTTCTCTATTAGAAAAACGCTTCCATTCAGTTTCTATTTTCTGTGTTTCGCTTAAAAGTTGATCGCACAACGGCATAGAATCTTCTACTGCGGCCAAGGTATTATTTGCTGCTTCATCTGTCATGGTTATGACATGCGCTAGACGTTGTCTTGCATCAGGAATTTCGTCAGATGCGATATTAGCCAAACGATCATCAAGCCCAAAAGTATTTATTGAATCGTGCAATTCACGAGTTAATTTACCTATTTCTTGATACATTTCATTTTCGCGAATATCAGCTAGCTCATCAATGCAATCCTGAGCTTTTTCAAGCTCACCTGCCTCCATAAAACTAATAAGCTCTTTAGCTTTAGTTATATTCTCATTAGAAAGAAGGCTTTGTTCTTGTTCCATTACTGAGCTATCCATCGATACGCTCAAAAATTTTATCAAGCTTTTCCTTTAGCGTTTGCGCCGTAAATGGTTTTACAATATAACCATTAACACCTGCTTGGGCAGCTTCAACAATTTGTTCGCGCTTTTGTTCTGCCGTAACCATTAACACTGGCATTGAAGCAAGTTTTTCATCTGCACGCACATGTTTTAATAAATCGATGCCTTGCATACCTGGCATATTCCAATCTGTCACCAGAAAATCAAATTTACCTGTTTGTAACATCGGTAAGGCTGTCGTACCATCATCAGCTTCATCTGTATTTGTAAAACCTAAATCTCGAAGCAGATTTTTGATAATACGACGCATTGTTGAGAAATCATCAACAATTAATATCTTCATTTTTTTGTCAATAGCCACAGCTTCCCTCCGTATCAGCTATTAAAAGTGCTTAACTACTTTGGCTTTTGTATTGAAATTACTAATAATCTCAATAACATTCGTAATCTTTATCGGCCGTTTCGAATCAGAACTTAAGTCTAAATAGGTAATAAATGGGTGATTTTTTGAAAAATAATAAAATAATGCTGAACTACAACAGCATAGATAGCATTTAACGAATAACAGATGCTCGGAATGGATAAATCAGATCTAAACTATTAGCTTACTAAATGAAAATTTTAGGATTTTTTCTGTAGGTTTCGTGTAAGAAAATATACAAAAATCACTTACAGTTAAAAGATAATCATTAGAAGTCGATTATCAATAACTCAAAAATAGGTATGTGGTACAGCTAAGAAATTATAATTTTTCTTCGCTACCATGTGTTGTCATTCGTGCTTGTAAGCGAATAACAGCCTGTGAATGGATTTGGCTCACGCGTGATTCACTCACACCCATAACCGCTCCAATTTCTCGTAAGTTAAGCTCTTCGTCATAATACAAGGCCATCACTAAACGCTCACGTTCAGGTAAACCCGCGATAGCACCTGAAACGATACGACGAACATCTTCACGTTGTAATCCATCAAGAATACTTGGGTCACAATTACTCACGTTATCAAGCATTGAATCTTCGCCCGTGCCCATATCTTCAAAGCTTAGTATTTTATGGTAACTATTATCTTGTAAAATTTTGTAATACTCTTCGATGGTCATATCAAGTGTTTTAGCAATTTCTGTATCTCGTGCATCCCGACCAAACTCATTTTCAATATCACGAACAGCAGCAGCAACTTCACGTGCTTTTCGATGAACAGAGCGAGGAGCCCAATCATTTTTTCGTATTTCATCTAACATTGAACCACGAATGCGAATACCAGCATAAGTCTCAAAACTTGCACCTTGCGTTGCATCGTAATTACGTGAAGCTTCCAATAAGCCAATCATTCCCGCTTGAATTAAATCTTCTAATTGCACACTCGCAGGCAGACGATTGATTAGATGACATCCGATTCGCTTAACTAAAGAGGCATGTTGTTCAACCAAATCATTGGATTTTACTGCTGGTTGAGTCGCTGCGTACATAGCTAGTCCGTTCATGAATTTATCCCCACATTTAAAGTGTTACCCTGAATTAATCTTTCTACAAAAAATTCCAAATGTCCGTTGGCTGTTTTTGGTATTGGCCAACGAATGGTTTTTTCTGC
>Ga0316205_10000760_pt1 | contig 50843 bp, 51 predicted proteins | sample 3monthpyrite_MG_FD_204941 | JGI IMG/M metagenome (GOLD analysis project Ga0316205, IMG submission 204941) | Microbial mat bacterial communities from mineral coupon in-situ incubated in ocean water Damariscotta River, Maine, United States -... | ecosystem: Environmental > Aquatic > Marine >...
GACAAATTTGTGACCAAGGTACTAGCCAAGCTTCCAAAAGACAGCCAAAAGGATTTATCAGAAATACCCAAAAAACAGCGTCGAAGAATCTATGCCTTAAGCACGTACTTTAAAGGTAAAGAAAAATCAGCCGCTATTTATGACGCTTATTACTCAGGAGGATATAGTCAACGAGAAATAGGCGAGTATTTAGGGCACCACTATAGCTGGGTGAGTCGTTTGCTCAAAAATCATGAGCGGCAAAGAAAGACGTGACCCCATTAATTTCTGAAAGATATTTTGACAAACATTTTCTAGTTTTCGATCTAGTTGTTGTTGTTTGTGGGCGATAGTTTCAGAGAGCGGTGTATTTAGTTTTTCTAAACCCGATTTTTCTACAATTCGAGGCTTATTTTTTCTACATTCCTTAATTGGGATCAAGTCTGAAGCAAGACTGAATTAATAGGGTCAAATTAATAGGGTAACGGCGTACGACGTGACCCCATTAATTTTGTAACACCAAAATAAATTAACCTCTCAAAATAAGATACAAACCCGAAATCAACACTGTTTTGGTGCTTTTGGGGAGATATTTGAAGCTTTTGAATGTCATTAGGACAACTAATGTCCCGATATTAGGCTAGACTATTTAGACACTTACTATTTGGGGTCTAAAATGACACAATTTTCCGAAGCTCAACAACAAGTCAATGACTGGATAAAGACCACCGGCGTTAGATATTTTAACGAAATGACTAATCTATCTAACCTGATGGAGGAAACTGGAGAACTCGCTAGCCTTATGGGACGTGTTTACGGCGAGCAGAGCTTCAAGAATGGTCAAGCACCTGAATGCCCTAAAACAGCGATTGCTGATGAATTATCTGATGTGTTGTTCATCGTCCTTTGTCTTGCTAATCAGATGGACATTGACCTGGATGAGTCTTTCAAAGTTAATATGAATAAAAAAACAAACCGCGATGGAACTCGTCACTTGAGCAATGAGAAGCTTAATACCCGAAACCGTACAATTGAATCGGTAGATGCTCAATGATTGGCTTGCTAAAAATTAAGAATGGGTTTGGAGGCAAGTTTGATGGTGTAGTGCGTCTCTTTAATCTATTTTTAGAACGAGATGATTGGCCTCAAGATTCAACCTATGATCGAATTGTTAGCTTTCGAGATAAGTTAGAGGTTAGAGATTATGAGTTTACAGAGACTGAAAAGTGTTTCATACCGATAATTGGATTAATGGTTGTGACTTATTCTCAGGCAATTATTGAAGATACTACAGACGAAGTAAAAAAGCAGATACTCATTGATGACTTGCTCAGATTTGAAGAATTTCTGAATATCTACTCACAGGTTGAACAGAAAATAACCATGTCGTTTTAAGTAGAGGGTGATTCATGAATCGTAAATCGAAAAATTCGGGTGGCTCAGAAAACGCTAATTTTTCTCAGTATCGAAAAAATATTGTGTCAACAATTGGTGTTGGTGAAAATCGCAGCGTTAGTCTAACTTTGATTCTCGAAAAGCTTGGACTTTCAGACTTAGCAAATACAACTTTTCGAAAAGGAATGATAAGAGAGATCGCCAAAATAGAGCAAGAAAATCAAGATAAACTGCTTAAGGTTAAAAACGGAACAAGTAATTTTTTTTACTGGGACAGTGAAGAAAGTAAGGCTGGTGCAATTAAAGGGGAGTCACCCAGGTGGAAAAGTCATGCCCATGCAATGGCATATTCATTCATTGAAGATCATCTGACAGATTTTCTTCCTCCGAGTTATGTTGAGGAGTTACAGCCTGATTTTGATGATGCCAGAGACCAGCTGATGGACAGCATAAGATTTAGAGAAAATTCTGAAACGGCCCGAGGCAAATTAGTTTTCCATCCATCCGGCTATGATCTGCAAACCGATGTGAAGTTGAATCCTGAAGAACACTCGATCATATATAGCGCTTTAGACGAAAGCAGGGTGCTATTGGCATGCTATGACTCCATTCATAAACAGTTTTCTAAAGAATTGATGTTATCGCCTCAACAGTTGGTCTATCTGAATCATCAAATCTTACTTTTGTGTTATGAGCATGACGCTAAACAAGTCAAATATTTTGAAGTAAACCGGCTGAAGTCTGTTAAGTTAGCTGATGCTAAAGAAGTCAATTTCAGAAAAATAGAGCTTTCAGAGTTGGAGTTAAACTTCAAATTTAGGGCGAGAGTTCATACCTGGGTAAAGAACTATTTTGATAATGTTCGCTTTGGACCTAAGCACAAAACTAAAGCGCCTATTTATGAAGGGAAGGAATCCTGGATCATTGAATCACAGATAACTTTACCTAAACATTTTAATAGCAAGAAAGAAAAACCAGATCCTTTTTTCTTTGCTAATTTCATAGGGATTTTTGCCGATTCCATGGAGGTGTTAGAGCCTGCTTGTCTAAGAAACGAAATGATCAGAAGGGTGCAAAAACATAACAAAATATATCTTGAACCTGAAAACGACAATATAGAAACAATCAGTGAAAGCCCGCATGATATGGCTGATATAGATTCTGGCCCTTAATGAGACATGATTTGTCCCGACTCTGTTTTATATTCATCATTCATTAACAGTTGGAGAATAATTATGTTTAAAGTTCAGTACAAAAGCCTAAATGCTAATCAATCATGGTCTACCTTTGGAAGCTATGCTAGTGAGAACAGTGCGTTGAATAATGCTGGCAGAATTGCTGGCAAGAAGTTCATGACGAAAGTCATGGATTCCAAAGGCAATGTAATTTGGAGTCATTGATCTGTGAAGACTACTAATACTATGTTCGGAACAGAGAATGGAACAAGGATGAAAAAACATCGATATCTAACTAAATCTCGTTTTAAGCTAGCGATGGAATGCCCAACGAAATTATTCTATACAGGGAAGAAAGAATATCCATCGACTAAACTAGATGATCCCTTTTTACAAGCGCTCGCCAATGGAGGGCATCAAGTTGGTGAACTTGCCAAGTGTTACTATCCTGATGGAATCGAAGTAACTAGTCTTGATTATGATGAGTCTGAAAAACAAACGTTAGAACTTCTCGAAAGAGATGAAGTCATTATTTTCGAACCCGCAATTAGATTTGGGAATCTGTTTATCCGGATAGATATTCTGATTAAGAAAGGGAATTGCTTTGAGCTTATAGAAGTGAAAGCCAAATCTTACTCATCACAGAAAGATGCTGGCTTTCTAAACAAAAGCGATAGAGTGGACTCCAAATGGTTAAGCTATCTTCAGGACGTTGCTTTTCAAAAATATGTACTTCAAGGGGCATTTCCAAAAGCCAGTATTGCCAGTTATTTAATGTTGGTTGATAAGGAATCTACCTGTCCTACAAATGGACTAAATCAAAAGTTTAAATTGGTTGTGGATGATAGTGGACGTCGAAAGGTAAACTTGTCAGTACCTTTAACTGATGAAGAGCTATCAAACCAAATCCTAAGAAAAGTTGCTGTCGATGGAGTGGTGCGCAAAATATACGATACTGAGCTAACTGAAAATCGTGTGGATTCATCATTTATCGAAAACATAAAAGCCTTAGAACAACATTATAAAGAGGATAAACGAGTTGCCGAAGTTATTGGAACTAAATGTAAGGCTTGCGAGTATCGTTGTTCAAGTGAGGAAGCATCTAACGGGTACATTAATGGTTTCAAAGCTTGCTGGAAAAACCAACTTCATTGGACTGATAGAGATTTTGAAAACGGGAGTATTCTTGATATATGGAATTTCAAGGGGGCTAAAAAGCTGTTTTCACAAAACGTTATAAAGCTCAAAGATGTCACTGAAGAAAATATTGGTGTTTCCGCGTCGTCAGATTTAGCATTGTCGCCGAAGGAAAGACAATGGATTCAAGTAAAGAAAATTAAAGAGGGCGATCGTAGTATATATTTTGAGACTGAAGGAATGCGCCGTGAAATGGCGAGCTGGGTTTATCCGCTACACTTTATTGATTTTGAAACAAGCGCAGTAGCCATTCCTTTTTACAAAGGTATGCGCCCTTATGAAGGCATTGCTTTTCAATTCTCGCATCATATTGTACATAGTGATGGTAGAGTTGAACATGCCGGACAGTTCTTAAACGCCGAAGTAGGTCAGTTTCCTAATTTTGATTTCGTTAGAGAATTAAAAAAACAATTGGAAAATGATAGTGGCTCAATCTTCATGTATTCGCCCCATGAAAATAGCACCCTAAACCTAATTGGAAGGCAATTGATTGTCTCAAATGAAAGTGATAAAGACGAACTTTGCGCCTTTATTAAAACCATCACTCGTTCTCCAAAGAGCGTAAAGAAGGCAGGTGAAATGTGGTGTGGTGATAGAGCGATGATCGACTTATTGGATTTAGTGAAAAAGTATTATTACGATCCTGAAATGGGCGGCTCTAATTCCATTAAGTACGTGCTGCCAGCTATTTTAAATAGTTCTCAATATTTGAAGGATAAATATTGTCAGCCTATTTATGGTACTAATGAATTGCCCAGCTTGAACCTTAATAATAAGAGTTGGATTCAATATGATAGTGCAGGCAAGGTCATTGACCCCTATAAAAACCTGCCCAGGATGTTTCAAGGCATTTCTGAGCATGATATTGAACTTCTTAGTGAAACCGATGAATTGAATAATGGCGGGTTGGCGCTAACCGCTTATGGGAAATTGCAGTTCACTGAAATGAGTGATTATGAAAGAGAAGAATTAAAAAAGGCATTGTTGACTTATTGCGAGTTGGATACGTTTGCGATGGTTGTTATTTTTGAAGCGTGGAGAGAAATGATAAATGAGTAGGTTAAAACTTTTGATAGAAAAACTTCGTGTTGCCGTAGATAGTGGGAAAATGACAAGCGACTTTGTGTCCAAATCTATAGCGGAAATAAAAGAAATAGGGTTTGAATACAACTACGATAAATTTCCCTTGTTAGTGGATACAGAGTCGTTCAGTGATACGAGTTTAGGCTCCCCTTCAAATCTAGCAGAAGCACTCCTATGGAAGATTGGGAAGTGGAAAACTTACAAAAAATTCTGCAATCAGTTCGCAGACCAAAACTCAGAACCTTCAAATACAGATGTTGTATTTTATGCGTTCGCAAAACATCTAAAAGATAACGATAACCCTATATATGATCAACATGCTATGCGAGGGATTTGGGCTATATGTTCTGATTTAGACGCTTCTGAAGTAGCTAAATGTAAGCACCTATTATTTGACACCAGTAATAAGTGGAAGTCCACCGGAACAGGAGCAAACGCAACAGCTTGTTATGAAATATTTTTAAATCGCATGGCTAGGATTGTGAAAGATGGTTGCACAAAAGAAGAATTGGACCGACTTCTTATGCCGTTAGGCCAAGCTATAAAGAAAGAAACCAATACCTACGTTGACTTTGAAAATATAGTAAAGTTTGTGTGATTTTATGATGTTACAACAATTCTAGCACTCAATTAACCAAGGAGTTAATAATGACATTTATAGTCTTACCACATGGTAAAGGAAATACTCTAGATAGACCTCATGACGATGGTTTTTGGATCGATTCTCTGATTCGTAAATTGCAAGCTACTGATGGTAATGGTATGCGTCTTGGCAAAGATAGACAGACAACTTATGATAATCATCGTTACACTGATGGGTTAGATTACTGGCTCAGATCTAACTTCGTTAAGAGTCCTGGGACTTTTCAGCTATCCAATGATGTGGTAGAAAATATCTTGGCATCTGGTCTATTCGAAATAAGACAAGAGGTGAGTGGTAAGTCTGGAAAAAATCCAGAATGGATCTATTTACTGGATCGACCTTAAAACAGACTAAATTGTGCCAATGAACTTCTATATTGTGTATTCCTCCCCATAAGACATTAAATGTCTCAATCATCAGATAAAATTACTCCAAGATAAAATAATCCTTAACTTGGAGTAATTTCATGATTGAACTAACTACTGTATTTCTTGGCTCCTTAGCCAGCGTTTTTCTTCTAGGCTTTAATTCACAACTCGTGAGAGATAAAAATAGACTGGGTGCTTTCGGAGCAGCTTGGTTAATTACCCTTGCCAATATGATGTACACCAAAGCATTTGTCCTTAGTGATTCATTCACCTTAAGCTATATGGCGGCTGGGGCCGGAGGCTCGATCGGTATAGTTCTCTCAATCATTACTTATGAAAAATTTGAGATTGCCAGGAATAAGAAAGTAGCTATCAATTTAATAAATGTTGATTGTGTGGAGGCTAAAAATGTCTAATTCCTGCAAACAACCTAATGACTTAATAAGTACGATTGTCTTTTCATTATTGGTAGCGTATATATTCGAAGTAACTAAGCCGAGCAATCCAAACCGTCCTCATTGGTTTGAGTTCTATTCAATATGGGCGCTTGCATGGTCAGTAATGACGTTCTTTATTTTTCTTGAATCACCGCCAGGAAGCTCTAATGAAAACTATATAACGGGCAACTTAATTTTTCTTTTAGTTTTTGGATGTTTTTTCGCTATTAACCTATTTTCCGATTTATCTATAGTTAAAAGTGAAAGGTCGATTGCTAAACAAAAAGCGCTGCAAGGGAAGCTCTGTTATATCGATCCTTATCCGCCAGTTTGGGGTCGTAGAATGTTTGTTTATCTTGTGTTCTGGCTTGTTCATTTGCTTTGGGGCAACCCTGGGATCAGCATAGAATTTTCAGTTACCTTGTTATTGATATTGGTTGTGTTATACGGGATTAGAGACATACTCTATTCAGATCATTGCGAGGTTATTGGGATAGAATCTAAGTTGTCGAAAAAAAGAACTAAGGTTTAACACTTTATTCTCGATTAAAGGAGTAGAACTTTGAAAATTGACGAACTAAATAGCAATGAGCTGGCATCGGCACTACTAAATGTAGGTTTTAGTCACGAATCGGATCTGTATCTTCTACTTCTAAACCTTAATCCTTGCGCAACTCTCAAGTTTTCCGAACGCCTTCTAAATACCGCGCTTATTGCATCCAAATTAAGAAGTTTGGCATTGACGAGTGAAATAGAAATACTCGAACCCTATGATCACTATTATGTTAAGCATAATAAAAAGAAGGGAGGTGTTCAGGTCTACGACGAGTGGGAATCATTGGTGTATTCATGCCCTGACTGCGAATTTTCTGGTAATGGTTTAAGATTTCATTCTGAGGAGTTTGTTAATCTTAGATCACATTTGATCAATATAAATGCAATACAGGAATTTGACATACTTGTGTTATGACAGGAATTAACAGACTAATTAATGGATTTGGGAATTTCTGCTCTTCATGCTGCGGGGGCCGAAATTTGAAGCGTTAACAACTGGCCCGGTTTCGCCCAAAAGGGCGGCATTATCCTAAATATGCAAAGTGTTGCCCATTTATAGAATTCTTAGTATGGGTTAAAAATATGGCTGTTAAGCCGATAAAATGGATATGTGAATGCTAAGAGATACATACATACAGTAGCGCTTCGAGTTGCTTTTGTACTTACATAATGGTTCAAGTCGGGGAGGGCCCACCATTTTCACATACCACCAAATTCACTACCTAACCTGTCAATTATTAGTATATTACTTTACTGTGCGCGTTTTTAAGAGGTAACTAGCTTGGCCCGTCGTTTTAGGACAAAAACTATTGTTCGTGTGAGACATTGACTAAATAGTGACTGTCTGGAATTTTCTGCGCGTTTTTAAGAGGTAACTAGCTTGGCCCGTCGTTTTAGGACAAAAACTATTGTTCGTGTGAGACATTGACTAAATAGTGACTGTCTGGAATTTTCAGGTGTTTATTTGCCGTTATCTCGAAAAGCTCGTCCTTCATCCTGCTCTTGATATTCGTTAACCCAACGTCTTATCAAATTTGGATTGACCTCCAAATTTCGTGAGGCGGCGGCTCTGCTGTAACCTTGCTCCAAAACTAGACTGACCGCATCTAGTTTAAATTCTTGTGAATATTGCTTTCTTGTTGTCATTTCTTTTCTCCAGTTAAGTGATATTATCTCTTAACTGGGTTGTGTCAGTCCATTAGACCACGTCAAATCTCACTGCCTCAATTGGTATCAAAAAATAGATAAATATTTAATCTGCAATGGGTGAAAAGACTAGTCGTGCAGATTGCCTAACACACTTCTGCCAACGAGTTCTACATTGTGGACTGATTTTAGTTTTTTATTACTTATTCCAGGTATTAATTTTCTCTTCCAGCTCTTTAATTGCGTTAATAATTTCGTCGAATGAAGGTGGTTTTTGGTACATCATTCCTGAGCGCACCATTTCGTTGTAATCTTGTTCTAATCCATCAATACTCTGGTCGGTTGGTAGTAGTTTAAGATTGCCCTTTAAGCACTCATCATAATTAGCGTATCCCATATTGAAAAATACTTTCTTGTGGGCAACGACTTCTTCAAGCAGACCGCGATTATTAACCGCATTTTTACCTGAATCACTCTTCATCAGTAAAACGAGATCGTACCAATGCCTGGACAATCGCTGTGCATTTTGTTTGATTTCCCCCCGATTACATTCAACGTGTATTAAAGTGGCTTTTTCCCAAAAGGTTCTTTCAGGCGATAGCACGACTATTTTACTTGTCGGATAATTTAACCCTTGAGTCAGTTCGCTGACATAAGGTCTAATACTGTGGGTATCATTTGGGTCAATAACATTTCTGCCACCAAGCTCAACGAGAACTTGGCTCTTTAGGTAATCATCTGTTTCTTCAATAACTGAGGGATAGCTTAGCCAGATTTTTTCTCCTGTATCATCAATTTCGATATTACACTTTGAAGCGATTGGCAGTTTGGATATTTCCAATTCTAAATGTGGAATGACCTTTTCTAGCGCGTAAGTTTTAACATAGGTATTTAATCGGTCGCTAAATTTTCTGATCTGATTATTACTCGCACCATCGGCTAAAGGGTCAAAAACTTCAGGGTGCTTGTTGTATTCAATATCATCAAAATGTCGATAGTCCAGAGTGATATCTACGTCCTCAGAAAAGCGATCAATGATTTCGAAAACTTTAGAAAGGGAAGTGCCACCTTTGAACGCCATCGGGTGAGCATCAGACATAGAAAAAAGTGCTTTTAGTACCCAGCAAACCCAGATGTCTTTTTCCAGCACATTACTATTACGGCCTAGCTGTGTTGCAGCAGTTTGTAGTATTTCTTTCTGCGCTTGCGCGGATAAATCCATGTAGTTTTGATTAGGGGTAGAAACATTTTTCGATTTAGGCAACCGCTCGCTCCTGATAAGATCGCAATGCAGATGACATCCAGGCTGGCATTGACGCTGAAAGTAACTGGTTAAACTCTTTTATGCCTAAGCCTTGACGGATCTTTTCGATGTTCTCAAAACTTACTTGCGGTTCACCGAGATACCACAGGGCTGTTAAGGCTAATCCTACTTTTTTACCGGCAAATTGCAGCTTTCTGCGACTGCTAGTATGCATTAGTTTGACTTTTAAATGACCAACGCTAATTTCCCGAGTAGAACCACTCGTATAATAGACGGGTTTGGTTGGAACTTGGGTACTGATCTTAAATCGACTGGCTGCGACAGAACCGTGCACCTGGATCACTTCACCATGGCTCTTAGCGATAGTCTCAACCACTTGGTTCACGTCTGGCATGACTTGTCCAATAAAGGGACTTGTCTTAGGACGTACGAAAACCCCTCTGCTAACACGCTTGATTGCACCCTCTAGCACTAGGCGTGACATTGCCTTATCAACAGCCGGTCGGGAGCCGAGCTTGAGAAAACGCTCATTGGTAAAAGGCTCACCAAGATGAGCTCTTCGAACTTTACTTCTTATTTCTTCTGTAATAGACATAATTAAAACCTTATTCTGTGTCAGAAAATATAGCTGTTTTTCTGACATTTTGCAAGTTTTTTGTTATTGCTGAGGTATGCCGTGAGTGCGTTGGAAGGCTTGTTTTCTATGTGCTGAGGGCTTTTTGGCGATAGTTAAAGGCTTATAAGTTATCCTATTTAAGAGCTCTATCTTTGTTTTCTCTATAGGCTATTTATTAAAAGAGTTAGCTTCCTCAAAAATATCCATAACCGATCTGCTTGAAGTTTTGCCCGCAGCTAACTGTTCAAAACCTTTCGAAACTTCCTGGCGCAAAATTTCTAGCTGCTCTAGTTTGGTGTTATCTTTTTCAAACAACAGGCGCAACCCGTCACGGATGACTTCACTTGCTGAAGTGTATAGACCTTCTGAGACTTTTTCGCCAATACGACGTTCAAACTCTTTACCTAGCGTAATGTTCATTTCGTTTAATCCTGAATCTAAATTACAGACTTATGGTTGTATTATGCGCGTATTATGCATGTTTTACAATTACTCTTGAGTATGAGAAGTTCTTTGATGAAAGTTAAGGGCTAATGAACTACTCCTTTCTCCGGTCCATATCTTTTTCATTTAAATAGGTTCTGGTCCTCTGCCGGTCACGGCGGATTCATAAACCTTTTATAGAATTCATCAGGTGAAACCTGGAGATTTTAGGTGGCGGGAAAAGACTCGCATAATTTTACTTGAATGTTGAGATGATGTGTTCTATCACCTCCCATATGGTGTAAGTGAATGCTTGCTAACGTTACTCATAATCGGCAGGTCCCCCGTTCAAGTCGGGGAGGGCCCACCATTTTTACCTTTATTTTCATCAAGTTTTATCCGCCGACCTGTCGAAGTGACGAATTGGCGATTCACTTAGCGTTGCGCTGCCAATTTATTAGATTGTTTTTGTAGACCACTAAAAATACGCTCCGCCACCGCGCTGGGGAATTGCTCAGGTAACATTACACTTACTTCATTAATCACATGTTCTGTCCTATCTATAACTAACTCAATTAATGAGTTGGCTAACTCAGCAGTAAAGCCGACTTGAGTAGCTTGCTTAATAAAATGTCGACGCTGTATTTGATTAATCAGGTAATAATTATGGCTACTCCGTATGGCCATGGCCAACTTGGCCTTTTGCTCCGCTACTTGATCGTGCTTTTTTCCAATGATGGGCAAGGCAGATAATACATCATACAAAGGGGCAAGCTCGTATTTATCTTTTGAATGATGCTGAATACTAAAATTTTTGGCGTGTCCATCGGTTGCATACAACAGCCAAAAAACTATTTGCGCTACGAAAAATATTTGTTTATCCGCTTGCGCTTCTGATGAGCCGTCCAATACTCTCATACAATCGGCAATACCAGGGCCATTGTCGCTTTGATATTTCAGTAACGGAGAAATCCCCTTTGCCTGGCACATATCTTCTTGCGGTATTCTTATTATCCAACTTCCATCTGATGCTAGTTTCCGGTCAAAGCGTTCCACCACCAATGTTTTCTGATCTTCAAATTGTGTCATTTCGCAATGAGCCACTGGTAGTCCGAATGCTTCTACTATTTTTGAACAAAGCCACTCGTTTTCAACTGACTCGTTCATATCAGCTTTCATGTGACCCACTAGACCCAGTGGTAGCTTCAGAATATGAGTTGTTGGTGTTACGCCGAGTGGTAAGCACCACTGCTCATCATGCCAAAGCAAGGCCGTCTTTTCTTGGGCACCAGCTAAAGATAATCTTAACTCCCCACTTTCGCCACCGTGACCCAATGGATTGCCGGAAACTGTTTTTCTTAGGATATTTGCCACCTTAGCTTCTACTAACGGTTCACAGTTTATGGTATCTACACCTTCAGGCACTTTTCCTGGCTTTAATAGCTGAACCGCACCTACGCAATCTCGACCCAGCTCTACCAGCAAATCGAATGGTGATACGCTGTTTGCTCCAAATTTATTTGCCAAACGCTCTCGTATATCACGGCTATCCGGTAGCAGATTGTCAAAATAATACTGCACGACGTCACCGCGAATCGTTTGGTTACCTGGTGTAAATGGTAACGATAATGACAGCGGCCTGCCGCGTTCACTTTCGACCCAGGCCTCATCGTACCTTAATTCCTCTCGACCGCCTCTTCGTTGCCATACGCCAACAAATTCGCCATTTAACCAGATGTTCAATTCGTTTAAGCGACGCGCCATTACCACTCTTCCTTTTTGCTTTTCTTTTTCATTACCGACGTTTTAACTGTTACAACCTTGTCAGTCTTAGAATTTGCAGTACTTTTTGAAGTGATCCCTCCTCGTTTCGATGCGATTTGTCCCAAGTTAATTTTAGAAGGTTTATCGCTCGCTGAAGCGGTCGGAGTGCCTGAAGCTGACAAGCATAATTTGATCCCGAGAAGCCCAATCACTTTAAACAAACGATCTACGGTGACATTTTGAGGTGTTGACTCTAATTTTTGATAGGTTTGTTGTGCCACTCCTAGCATATCTGCCATATCCTGTTGTGTCAGGCCTTGTGACTTGCGAAAACCTACTAGAATTGGTTTTAATTGATCGAGCGTATTAATTGTGTGAAGCATACCGTAACCTATTAATTACACCATATTAACTGTAAATTCAATATACAGTATATAGGCTGTTATTATATTTTACAACCTATTGGCTGTATATGTGTTACACAGTTGATTTAGTGTAAATGCAGATCTAGAAATTTCTTAATGGGATTTGAAGTCCACTCAAGCAAAAAGGTGTGCGAAGGGAATTTAATAGCTCATAAATGTGAATTCGGGATCTAGCGCAGTAAAAAAAAACTTAAGTTTGACATTTTAATGCCCAAATTCTTAATTTTGCGATAACTAAAGAACATTATTTTAAAGATAATCCCCTTAGGCGTATTATTGAATAGCTCAATAGCGGATAGACGATATCTTTCAGGCTTCCATCTAGTTAACCATTCAGGATCACTATTAAAACAAAGTTTGGATATTTCAGATTGAAGAAGCAAGTTTTCCAACAAATTCTTAATTAGAATAGAACCGGGGCCAAATTTACCAAATGATTCTTTATAGGTGATTTTATGTAAGTATAAGATGCTATCATGAGTGAACGTAATAGCACCCGCCAGTATAGTGTCATCCAGCTTCAGCAATGTAACACTTGACTTATTATCATCAGTCCAGAATTGGCGATAAAACCTCTGGGTATCTTCATTTGATTGTATCGAGGTACCTTTTTCACCTTTCCATCCTGAATGTTCGAGTTGGAAAAAGGACTGTAAGGCATCAGCAAATTCTTCTCCTTTACAAAAGCTCTCCAAGGACGCTGTATGTCTGCGGGGAAATATTTTTTTTTCGTTTCTACGTATATTTCGGAGTAATTTCGAAGGAATTAAATCCGAAATACTTATTTTGTCGTTAAGATCGAAATATGTCGTTTTTTTCTCATAAGAAATAATTTTCCCAGGATAAATTACATCTGTATTGAGCCAGTTTTCAAGTAGAAAATAATCCCAATTATCTATCTGGCTCCGAATGGCAGAACAAAGACTTTTTATCAAAGAGTTGATGGATTCAGAGTGCCTATAGGCTGGTACAAAAATATCCAGTTCGCTATGATTAATAACTTGCAATACATTAATTCTTACATAGCCCATTTCTTTTCTGATACGTGTTAGCGGTACAACGCAAACCAATGCCTTATTTTTATAGCAAAATGCATAAATCAGATCGTAGTCAGATAACAGACTTTGAGAGGCAAATGCGAATGAAGGAAAGGAGCTCGCATTGCTTAACTTATTTTCTTCACATAAGCGCTGCCATTGCGCTACTTCCTTTTTTGGAGGTTGTTGGGTATAAAATTTCCACTTAGGTTTGTGATCATGTGTTGTGGACTTTTTAAATCTAAACACCTCCTTTCTCTACGATAAACGATCCGATAGCCAATGTATCAATGCCAGTCGTAAAGAAACAACGTATTGCATCTGTTGGAGATTCTACAACCGGTTCTCCCATTACATTAAAACTAGTGTTGAGTACAATTGGAACGCCAGTGATCTCACCTAAACGTTTTATCAGATTATGGTATTTTGGGTTGGTTTGCTTGTGTACTGTTTGCACGCGCGCTGAACCATCAACATGGGTGACAGCAGGAATGACAGATTTTTTTTCTTCAACCACGTCGCATACTTTCAACATAAATGGAGCGTCCACTTCTAACTCGAAATAATCAGATGTTTTCTCACTGATTATTGAAGGAGCAAAAGGGCGATACGGTTCTCTATATTTTACTTCGGCGTTAATTTTTGCTTTCATATCCTCGTAAATAGGATTAGCGAGGATTGATCGAGCTCCTAATGAACGAGGTCCAATTTCCATTTTCCCTTGAAACCAACCGACGATTTTGCCCTCAGCGAGAAGCTTGGCAACGTCATGACAGATATCATCGCTTTGAGTGAATTGGAGTTTGTATTTTTTCAGTTTCTTTTCGATAGCGGTATCACTATATTCAGTGCCGACAAAAGGATTGTCGTGTACATAGACTCTTTTTTGATTGAGAGCGTTGTTGTAAACATAAAATGCGGCTCCAAGGGCTGTGCCATTGTCCCCTGCGGCAGGCATGATATAAATATCTTTGAAAGGCGTGTCTCTCAGAATGCGACCGTTCATGACACTGTTTAAAGCAACGCCACCAGCAATGACTAGATAGTCCGCTTTAGTTTTTTTGTGCAGGAATTCACAAAGTTGTATCGCTATTTCCTCTAAAACCTTTTGGAATGCAGCTGCAGTGTCGTGGTGGTGTTTTTCTATAGGTGCCTTTAGAGAGTACTCTCTTGGTTTACCAAATACATCATAGAACTTTTGACTACAGCGTCTTGATCCTGAATTCTGATACTCAAAATAGCTGAGATCCACTTTTATCTGCTGGTTTCTATCAATTGAAATTATTTGTCTGACTTTGTCGATCGAGATGGCTGGATCACCAAATGGCGCCAAACCCATTGTTTTACCTTCATCGTAATTGGGTCTAAAGCCACAAAACTCGGTCACTGCCTCGTAAAATGACCCTAGCGAATGAGGAAAAAAACTTTCTGCAAATGATGTTACTTTGTTGCCATCACCATAGCCGAGCCACGCAGTCGACCACTCACCCGAACCATCTAAAGAAAGTAGCGCTGCTTTTTTGTAAGGTGATACATAGAAACTCCCTACAACATGAGATAGGTGGTGAGACACGTGGTGTACTTTCGGTTGCGTGGTCGAAAAAGTTTGTTTGTACCAACGACGAAAGCAAATAGAACGATTATACGGACGCCAGAATTCCTGTTTAAAAAAAGAAATTGCAGCGGAGGGATGTTTAAGCCCGTATAGAATTTTTCTGAAATTGTGTTGTTTAAAATTAGCCGAAATTGCAATGTGATCGATCTCATCAGCGTTAATCGAAGCAACTGCAAGGCACCGTTCGATCGCCTGGTAGGGAAATTCGTAAGTATGTTTTTCGCGCGTTAAGCGCTCCTCCTCAATTGCAACTATAAGCTGGCCGTCTTTTACGATACATGCTGTTGAATCATGAAAGTGAAAATTTAGACCCAGGATAATCATTGGAATTTAGCCAGTATATTCAATTGAACTTCCCATTCTAAATAAAATGACTAGACATTATTTGATCAACATCACTTATATCAAAAATATTGTTGTTAATGTCTGAAGCGCTATTAAGTTTATTAGGGGACCAGTAAAGGTTTGTGGCTACGCTGAACTCTCAAGCATTTTAAGCGAAGGATAGCATTCAAAAATGAAAAGTAAATTTTAAGTGGATGTTAAGGTCTTTCCAGCTCTCTTGGTTGCGATTCAAACATCTCTGATACGGGTAAAAATCAAATCAACGGTTAGACACCAAGTTTCTTTTTAAGTGAATCATTGGTTAAATGTTTTAAGACATCAAACGGGTCGCATTTACCTCCGTCTTCATTAAAATCAATCGGCCCTACCGCTTGCGCTACTTCTACCGCTCGCTGATTAAGGGGCTTATTTCGCTTGCCAATGCCCATTAACGCACAGCCCATCGCACAGCGCATAGAAGACGACTCTTTTAGATTAAAAATCTTTTCATTAATACTTTCGATACAACCCATGAAGTAGTCATCGGTCAAAGATTTATTCCGTTTGTTTTTTGATAACTCGTAGAGCAAACCGTAGCCACTTTGCCTTCTTAACTCATTATCAGTTGCCAACCACTCGTTGGCTAAATCAAACGCAATGGGTGACTTAGCTAGCGTGGCATCACATGAACTAAAAACATGAGCCAAAAATCCAGACGTTAATTCATCAACTTGTTTTTCGGCTTGTTCTTTGGTGATTTGCTTTGGATCATCGATTAGTAGGGCGATTATTTTGGCATCGTAAATATCAGACTCCCAAAGTTCCAAGGATAATTCACGGTTACGCCCTATTGTCTTGGCTAGTTTTCTGAGCTGAGTAAGACCAATGCCATAGCTTTTTAGTCCCGCCGTATTTTTCACCTTGCTCCAATTTTCCATACCGCGGGGGTTTTGATTTTCTTCCAGCAATTCAATGACATGGGATTTGTTCATAATAAACACCTTTTCAGGGCTGTAGTTGAAAGCAGCTACTCGATTTCATGATTATAGCAAATAGTAGTTTTATTTTTCTGAAACAATATTGAAACTCATCTCGTTGACCGAACGAAAACTAGACCTGCCACTATGCTTTGTGCTTTCAGCGCATTCAGTGTTTTCTTAAGCGGATATTCATACGCCAATCAACAAATGGAAAGCTTTCATTCTTGATGATCTGGACAAAATTAACGCACATTTCCAATAACAGTTAGCCTCGAAAGACATTGAGTCGTGTAGTTTCAACTAATATTCCTTCAAATCGGGAGCAATAATGGATGTTCTCGCAACTTCGCTAAATAACAGCGCTTCACTAAAGTGCAACAGAAGAACAGACATGGCGTCATTGACTAAATCGTTGTTTTGTCTAATAAAGCCCTGCCACGAACGATCGTTCAGATCACGAATTCTCGTAGCCATAATTCTGACAAGTGCATTTGTAATCGTATAACTAAATTTATCTTTTGCACCCAAACTTTCCGCATAGGTTTTTATACCTGTGCAGGTAGATCGAATTGCAGAATCCAAATCTTGAGCATTTAGGTACAACCAGGCGATTCGTAAATGACCCAGATGATCAAAATGTAAGTGGTCAAGCGATTTATTTTCAAATTGTGATAAAAAATCACTGTCACTAATTTCAGCAGGGGAATTATTCATAAGGCCTCAACTTTCTTTTACAAGATACTAAAGAGCTGACTTTAAACTATAAACTTGTAGACAGGTCAATACTTATTATTAAATAATCAAAATATTCAGATAAGCATTGACCTGTCTACAGGTACACACCTTATTGTTGACGCTGTTATTGCCTAAGAGCATAAATTTTGTCTTATGTAGATGTTTGAGCAATAATTAGGCATCCATTCACAGCCTTTTGTTACGGCGATCTAAGTTCAAGTGACACCGGTAGTACAAAAATAGTTTCCTTGGAGAGAAAATGTATACCATTAATCAACTAGGTAGGAAATTCGATATATCTAGAAGTACTCTTCTGTATTATGACAAAATTGATCTACTAAAGCCCTCTGCACGTTCGGCTGCCAATTATCGTCTCTATTCCACAGACGACTTAGAACGAATGGAAAAAATTGCGACCTATCGTGAGGCCGGCGTATCTTTAGAATCGATTGCAGAAATTCTTAATTCCGGAGATACAAAATGCACCACTATCCTGGAGCAACGGTTAGATAGTTTGAATTCCGAGATTAGTCATTTACGCCAGCAACAACAGTTGGTAGTTTCGCTGCTTGGACGTACGTCGCTTATGAGAAGTTCAAAAGTCATGAGCAAAGAACAATGGGTCAATATTCTTAAGGCATCTGGAATGGATGAAGATGCAATGCATCGGTGGCATATAGAATTTGAAAGCGATTTACCGGAAGCTCATACGGACTTCTTGGAGTCATTAGGGATTGAACAGGAAGAAATTAAGGCAATCAAAATCTGGTCCAAGCCTTAATCTATTTTGCAAGTAACCTATTGCATCATTGATGATTACAAACAAATTGATAAGTCATTTTTAATGTACAGTTCACGGACACGGACTGGAGCTACAAAAATTAGATTTTTGACATTAACAATCAGTGAGAGTAGAGTAGTCGTTATGCAACGGCGCTCGAGCAAAATGTTGAAGCTTAGTTCTTATTTATAAATTATTGCAAGTAAGACTTGAAAAATAGTTGTTATAATCCCATTTACAATATTATCTTTATTAAAAAAATTCGTGAACCTCACGGAGATGATATTATCGAAAGTTAATACCCCGCATTGATTTTATTATCAATTATCCAGCGCTAATTTTTATGCCAGTACTATTGTGCAAGACCTAATATACAAGAACTAATTTCGTGGAAGCATTTTGATTCATTGTTGTAATTCAATTTAGCCAGTTCAATTTTTTATCAATTATTTCGTTGAGTATTTTTTTAAGTTATCAGTTTGATTCAGTAAGCTACTAATAGATTTTTACCCATTTGTTATTTATTTTGGAGAGAGATTAATGGCCATAATACTAGAGTTTAAATTGCCAACAAAACCACAAGCGTCACCCCTTATTAATGATGCGGTTATATCTTCCACGGTTGATAATATGATGCTCATTATTCATCATGCATTACATGGCACCGATGTAGATTGTCGCCCCAAAGACTCACAATTGGCAGCACAAATGTTAGATGAGCTTGCCAATCATATTAAAAACAGCGATGAATACGATCATGTGGTGCTAAGCAAAGGCGTATCAAATGCTATTGTTGCTCGATACCCCGAGATGCTCAATCACCCCGATACGGCCTCATCGACTTAGTAATATAAGGTAACTCTTCTGCATTTTCTAAATATTGCGGTTCAAGTCTTCGTTGAGATTGCTGCTCATAGGCATAGGCGTAAGCTAGAATATTTGCATCTGCGTTTTTGCCGCCAATTAAAGACAAGCCAACGGAAAGTGACTTAATTCCACCCATAGGCACCGTTGCATGAGGATATCCAGCGCGCGCCGCATGAGAACCAAAACCGGGCCAACTGTTCGGCCATACATCACCGTTAATCGGATCAACTCTTGGTACTACTGGACCTGAGGGTGCAACTAATAAGCTGACATCATGTTCTTGCAACAGTTGATCAATACCGTTTTCCTGAGTGGTTTTTAAAACTACTTTAACAGCTTTTTTGTAGCCGGAACTTTCTAGTGGAGCCATAACTTCAGAAGCAACAAAGATACTTTGATCAAATAACGCCAGTTCAACATTCGCGTGATCTTTGTTAAACGCAATCAGTTGATTCAGGCTACGAGTTTTGACTTGCGCTGGTGACGTAGATTCGAGATAAGCATTGAGTCCATCTTTAAACTCATACTTTAATAGGTCATAGCTCATTTTGTTATAATCATTCGGCGTTGCTGGTCGCTCGTTAATCTCAACCAAAATGGCGCCAGCGGATTCTAAATCTTTGAGTGCCCGATTAAAGTGTTCAATGATGGGGTTGGAGTCGCCCTTAGCAAAATTTAAGACACCAACACGGACACCCTTAAGTGCATCCTTGCTCAATCCGACAGTAAAGTCAGTATCAGGTGTTGCGGTCGCCATTGCATTCATCATCATTGCTGCACCCATGACTGTTTTGGTCATTGGACCGGCTGTATCTTGAGTCGAAGAAATTGGGATAATAAATTGTTGAGGAACAATGCCAACCGTTGGTTTAAATCCGACAATACCATTGGCGTTGGATGGGCAAATAACCGAACCATTGGTCTCTGTTCCAACCGCGCCTGATGCAAGTGACGCAGCCACCGCCGCTCCAGAACCAGAACTTGAACCACATGGATTTCGATCTAACATGTGTGGATTTTTGACCTGTCCACCTAACGCCGACCAACCACTCATGGAACCTTCCGAGCGAAAATTGGCCCATTGGCTGAGATTAGTTTTGCCAAGAATAATAGCTCCTTGGCCTCGTAATCCTGCCACCAAAGGACTATCACGGCCAGTGATATTATTTTTTAATGCCAGTGCTCCGGCGGTAGTTGGCATATTGTCTTTTGATTCAATATTATCCTTAAGTAAGATAGGCACCCCGTGTAATGGGCCTTTTAGTGTGCCTGCTTTTCTCATTGCATCCAGTTCCTTCGCAATTTTCAGTGCGTCGGTATTAATGGTCAAGATGGCCTGTAAGTTTGGACCGTTTTTATCTATCGCTTCAATTCGATCAAGATAAAGTTGGACTAATTTTTCAGAAGTGATTTCACCTTTTTTTAGCGCTTCAGCGACCTCGGGTAGTGATTTAGCAAGCATGCCCGTCGCTCGGAAGTCGACGACGATGACTTCCGCTTTTGCTTCTGCGGAATTTTCTGACCTTGGCCAACAGCCCGAGATAGTGATTGTTGCTGTCATGATGACGATTGAAATCAGTCTGAACGATTGCTTTTTCAAAATTATTCTCCTTTATTATTCTTTATAACCTAATGAATTTAGTGAAGAGTTGCAAGAGGAAATAAAGGGAACTGCTCACATAGATAAGCCGGGATTCGTCAATCTAACCCAATTCGAATTATTAACTATTGCGAAATTCTTTTATTAAGGGGATGATGAGAGTGCCCTCTTTTAGACTCGAGCTTCGAGCCTGCAAATGCTAACTTATTAATAGTTACACATGCTTTAAGTCTTTAAGCATAACAATAAGGAAATCAAAGCAATGGAATATTATATCGGCTGGTGGAATGTGGAAAATCTGTTTGACGTATTCGATTCCACTGAACGGCCAGAATGGCTGCAATCAAAGCTCAATAAAGAACTTGAAAACTGGGATGTTGATGTACTAAAAACTAAAAACAGGCAATTGGCTTCGATTATATCTTTGATGAATGAAGGAATGGGGCCTGATTTGTTGGGAGTTTGCGAAGTTGAAAACAAAGCAGTTCTTGAAAAACTAATTGCTGAAATCGATTTACCTGATAGAGATTATTCAATTGTTCACTCAGAAACAAAAGATTCCAGAGGCATAGATGTTGCTTTTATTTACGACAGCAAATTATTTAAAAAGCCAAGAAAAAAAGACGTTTTCAGTCATGTAGTTTTAAAACGAAATGCGACCCGTGATATTGTGCAGGTAAATTTCAGAACCAAATCAACTTTTAAATCTGATCTGGTGATTATTGGTAACCATTGGCCTAGTAAACTCGGGGGCGATTTGGAAAGCGAGCCTTATCGTATTATCGCTGCAGAAACTTTAAGCTACTGGATTGAACGCATTAGCAGTAAGTTTGATCAGGAGGTCGCAATTATCGTTATGGGGGATTTTAATGACGAGCCTTTTAACCGCTCTATTGTGGATTATGCATTGGCTCAAAAAGATTCATCCATCGTAAAATCAAAACGTTCTCGGAAACCCTATTTGTTCAATTTGATGTGGTCCTTACAAAAAGATAGTAGCGGCACTCATTATTATGATGGGTGGGGAATGTTGGATCAAATTTTAGTCAATAGGTCATTGTTAAGAAATGAGGGAAGTTTGTCCTTGATCGCCGATTCCTGCGAAATATTTAAAACTCCAGTGATGCTAAAATCTGAAAAGCCTCGAAGATTTGGTCGCCCATCGAAAACAAAGAGCTACGATCCAAATGGTTATAGCGATCATCTTCCTGTGTCGGTTAAAATTAAAGAGTCATAGGCTCTTATTTGAGTTTTGAAATAATCAAAACATAGGTGTTGATGGCTTAAGTTTTCCAGATGTTTTGTGTTCACTTATTCACGCCATTAACTGGCCTTAAAAGTAAACGCCTGAAAAATTCGACCGGAAATTAGGTCATTTCCAAAATGCTCACTCGCTGAATGCAGTCGATTAGCGGGGAATATCAGTGCGCGGTTAAATCGATAGCCAACTTTATCAGTTTCAATAAAGCGTTTTCGATAGGGGCCATCTCTGTCGAGTAGGTTTTTAAGTGTCTGTTTACTGATACCCAGATGTCTGGCATATTTAGCGGTTGGCCCAAATTCTGCGCCAGTTTTACGATGCCTAAAAAATGAGGTACCAGAACTTACAGGGACGTTTTCCGTCAGATAAACCAAACAAACGTAATGGGAAGCTGGAGCATCCCAATGGATCCATGGATTTTCCTTTTTTTTGCCGGAGTTAAATGCCAAATAATAGGTACCATTGTCATAAGGCGTTCCCTCAGGCATTCGAATATGTACAATTTTCAACCCTGATTTTTGTTCGAGCATTGCAACAAAATTATCTGGAAAATAGCCTTGAGTCGTTCGCCAGCCGATCAAATTGTCTGGTTCCACAAATTTCATGTTTAGCGCTTTTTGTCTAATGGCTTTAGGGTTAGGATAAAAGCTGTCAATGACGATTAACGATCGCATATGAAATTTTCTCTTTGCATAGTGGTTACAATAAAGCTATAAAAAAACTAATTAGATTATTCAATGAAGAGATTATCAGAATCGTGGCTCATTTTACATAGCTCAAGCAAACCAATGCTAGTGCTGCAGTGAAAGAACGTTTCGGAATTTATATTACAAACTTGCTCGTAACATCCAATTCATATCACTTTTTGGAATAAATATAGTGACTGTAGTAACGGATCAAAATAACTGCTCAGATCTGCTCGAATTCAAAGAACTAATTCAAAAAATATCTCAATCCCATAAGGTGTTTAATTTTTAATCAACTATACTCTGGACTGTTGGTTCAAGCGTGAACAGTTACCCAAAGCGATAGGATTGCCGTATTTTTCCAATTCGCAGTTCGTACCTTAATACCTATTGGAGATTAAATATGGATACTCAAAATAAGCGAATTGTCATTTGTTGTGATGGAACCTGGAATACCCCCGACAAACCCACCAATGTGATCAAAGTGGTTCGAAGCATTAAGCCGATTGGTGCGGACGGAAAACATCAGGTGGTATTTTACGATCAAGGTGTAGGCACTTATAATGCTGTCGATAAAGTGATAGGCGGAGCATTTGGCAAAGGTGTTGAGCAAAATGTTTTAGATGCATATCGATTTATTGTGCATAACTATCAGGCTGGTGATGAAATATACTGTTTTGGTTTTAGTCGTGGAGCTTACACCGCAAGAGCACTTGGCGGTATGATGCATGCCATCGGACTGTTACCTAAAGAAGAATTGGAAAGTCTACCGACGGCCTATAAATATTACCGAACAGCTCCTCAAAAAAGAGATAAGCAAACTTACAGTCATAATGCGAAACCCGATATTAAACTGATGGCTGTATGGGATACCGTCGGCTCACTGGGTGCACCGACTCCTATATTAGGTCGATTTACACGATCGCTGGTTGGCTTTTTTGATACTCTTCTTAGTCCAGAAATAAAAAATGCCTTCCAGGCACTGGCGATTGATGAAAAACGAAGCCCGTTTCAGCCAGCCCTTTGGACTGGAGAAATCAATTCCGATCAAAGTGTCGAGCAAGCCTGGTTTGCCGGTGCTCATTCTGATGTGGGGGGAGGTTATCAAGACGCAGGTCTCGCGGATATTGCCTTAACCTGGATGGTGCATAAGTCTCGATTATTAGGCCTTGATTTTTCAGATGAATATTTGAGTAATACCGATAAAGTCCACACCAATGTTACTGGCGAATTACACGATTCTTACAGTTTACCTTATCGCTTAATGGAAAAAGTCGGAGCAAAAAGCGGTGTCAGGCAGCTTCAGGGAGAATTGAATAATCCACCGATCAATGTTTCCGTACACGAATCAGTTATTCAGCGGATGCAGCAGGTAGAAGATTATCGGCCGGTTAATTTTGTCGATACTTTGCCCGTTTCTCGTACGGATGAGCAGCGCCGATTTAACCGTTCTAAGACGGAACATTTACAAGGAGCTGTACAAACTGACAAGGAATCAATCGAATGCGAAATACTCGATTACTCACCTTTGGGTGGCGCACAAGTTCAGTGCAGCAATGCCCTTGAAAAATCGGATACGATTGCAATCAGCTCGCCAAGATTTGCCAAGACGGTTGCAACCTGTGTCTGGCAAAAGGGTAATACTTATGGGCTACAATTTGCGGCTTGATAACCTTAGTAGGGCGCAATTCAGTCATTATCCGGTATTTTCGGAGCAGGATCTGTAGGCTGATAAATTGTTCGGAAACTCCCTCTTTTATTCAGAGGGAGTTGAGGTTAATCTAGCTCTTTGTGTTAGAATCGCATCATAAAGCACCTACAGAATCCTCCAATTTGTCTCGTTTAAGAATCACAGAAATTTTCTATTCGCTGCAAGGCGAATCATCCTCTATTGGCAAACCAACACTTTTTGTACGCTTAACCGGTTGTCCGTTACGTTGTGTTTGGTGTGATACTGAATACGCTTTTAGCGGGGGTGATTATTGGGAGACGGCAGACTTAATTGAAAAAATTGAAAGTTACCAGCCTCAGAATATTTGTATTACTGGTGGCGAACCGTTAGCTCAATTGGCTCCTTGTCTTGAGTTAATGCAGTTGCTTTGCGACAAAGGTTATATCCTTTCTCTGGAAACTAGTGGATCAATTGATATTTCTGAGGTCGATCACAGAGTCAGCAAGGTGATGGATTTAAAGGCACCTGATTCCGGGGAAATGAGCAAAAATCTTTATTCCAATATTGAATACCTTGGTAAAGATGATGAAGTCAAATTTGTTATTCAAAGTCGTAAAGATTATGATTGGGCCAAAATGCAAATGGACCAATATCAATTATCTGACAAAACAAGCGTACTTATTTCACCTTGTTTTGGTGACATTGATGAAAGGCAATTGGCAGAATGGATTATTGAAGATAATTTGCCGGTGAGATTCCAAATTCAAATGCACAAGATTTTGTGGAATGATGCTAAAGGACATTAGATATTCAAAAGGCAAAGGCAAAAGAACAAAGAATTTTTACCACAGAGGACACAGAGGACACAGAGGACACAGAGGAAGAAAAAACTTATAGGATCAGTGACTTGTTTGTCGGGGGTAATGTTTTTGAATCTTTACCTGTTTTACTCTGTGTCCTCTGTGGTTAAATAATTTTTAAAAGGGTTCAAAATCAATGAACAAAAAAGCAATTATACTTTTTTCCGGAGGACTCGATTCCACAACCTGTTTGGCTATCGCCAAGTCCCAAGGTTTTGATTGTTACGCGTTGAGTTTTTCCTATGGTCAAAAGCATTCTTCAGAATTAGAGGCGGCAAAGAACATTGCAAAAAGTTCTGCTGTAAAGTTACATAAAATTATTGATCTCGATTTAGGTAGTTTTGGTGGCAGCGCATTGACCGACGACAATATTGATGTGCCAGAAGATGAATCTGAAGGCATTCCCATTACCTATGTGCCTGCCAGAAATACAGTATTCTTTTCAGTGGCACTCGCCTGGGCAGAAGTACTTGAAGCCGATGTGATTTTTGCCGGAGTAAATGCGGTAGACTACTCTGGTTATCCTGATTGTCGTCCCGAATATATCGAAGCATTTCAAAAAATGGCTGATTTAGCGACCAAGGCAGGAATAGAAGGCAAGGGCGTTAAAATAGAAACGCCATTGATCCATTTGACTAAGGTTGAAATTATTCAAAAAGGTGATGCATTAGGCGTTGATTATTCTCAAACGGTTTCCTGTTATCAGGCTGATAACAATGGTGCCGCTTGTGGGAAGTGTGACTCTTGTAAGATTAGAGAAATGGCCTTCAACAGCGCTAAAGTTCAAGACCCGACGGTTTACCAACAAAAACAAATTCGCGCCGAGACGGACGCTCCTACCTCAAATAGAAGTTGAATTTATAGGTAGGAGCGCGCCTCCGTGCCGCGAAAAAAACTTAATGGAATATCAAATGTTTCATGGAAAGAATCTAAGACAATATCGAGTATCAAGTATTGGCAGTATTTATTCTGTTACAGTCTGCACACCAAATAAAAGACAGTATTTTAAGGACTTTGAAAAAGCTAGAGTTGTTGTAAATGCTCTTCGATTTCAAGATTCTAGGGATTACACAAAAACCTTTGCATTTGTTTTGATGCCAGATCACTTGCATTGGTTGTTTGAAATAAAAAAATCAGTCTTAAGTACCATACTTCACAGCGTAAAATCCTATTCGTCTCATAAAGTCGGATGTCAATTGTGGCAGGAACGATATTTTGAACACGCTTTGAGAACGGAAGAATCCTTAATAAAGCATAGTCGCTACATCGTTGGAAATCCTCTGCGCGCTGGAATAGTTGAAAATATCGGAGATTATTCGTATTGGGATGCTATCTGGCTGACTGGGGAAATTTGAAATAATTCGCGCCGAGACGGACGCTCCTACCTCAAATAGGAGTAGAATTTTTTGGTAGGAGCGCGCCTCCTTGCCGCGAATCAGAGTTACAGCAACCTATAAATCTATTTTCAAATACTGCCAGTATTTTTTATCACTACGTAAAATATCTCTGGTTCCATTCAAGATAAACTCATATCCGCAAAGTTTAAATCTGTCTTTGTTGGCAATGGATTCTACAATTAGTTTGGTATCTACGGGTGAAAAATCCGCGTAATAATCACCACCATTTTTGACGGTCACCAGCAAGGTTCTAATATTTTCGCCGAGACTAAAGTGAAGGTCTACACAATCCAAATCACCTTTGCCTGTTGCCGCTGACCAGTAAATACCATTCTTGGCAAGCTCTGCATCGGTTTTAGTATCCCCTTCCCAGCCAATCGTGAGTGAATCATTTTCATCTAACATCACCCAGAATTGGTCGGGCATTTCTAACTTATTTAATCGCGCTTTGACAGTTTCAATGATTGGTTGATCTTCTGCTGTTTTTACCACTGGCTCATCTTCAAAGGACGGCAAAGTAATTATCAATAGCGCAAAAATGACAATCGCAAAAAAACCAATAAAGCTGATTTTCTTATTACTTTTAAACCACAGCCCTAATTGGTGCTCCCAACTATTTTGCGAGGCATGCTCTATATTTGCACCGACCGGTTGGAACCCTTGGTCGATACTGTCCTGGTGTGAAGCATGAGCAATGTCAGCGTGCCCCTCAGCATTTTTTTGACCCGCTATTGTCGGTTCAATTCTGTCTCGATTGACTGTCAAATGGACTTCAGTCGTTAGATTGACCGGTCCGTCGTAACCCATTTTGTAATGATGGTTGTGACGAACCCTGGCATTGCTAATTGTCGCCATCGCTATCGTGGCAATCGCGGCTAGTAATAACAATGCCCATCGGGAGCCGTGTTCCAGGTAAGATATTCCAAAAAGATTTAACCAGTAAACGATTAAGGGAACAGCGGCGACAGCGGATGGAAAACCAGCATCTCGAATTCGGCGCGTCGAGGAAGTCGCTAAAATAGGGGTGGTGACTAATATTAATACTACTAGCAAAATGGCTGCTTTGCTTAATATGGGTGCTAATATAATTAGCAGCAAATAACAAACAACACTGATAATTAAAAAGCGACGACCATTATCGTATCCTTTTAAACAGACTAAAGACTTCAAAAGTGGCACTTGTTACTCCTCAATACGCCAAAAACTGGTGGTATAGGATTAATATATTCCAATTGCGGCTATGTTAGCTGATTTTGCTAGCAAAAATCTACGTAATAGCGCTCATTTATTGGCTATGTCCTGATGAATTATGGCAAGATGGCAAAAATGATAAATAATCAGGTTGCGAGCCGTAACCTGTGGGTTGAGAGAACAAATAATGAACCAGCGAGTAACGATCAATATAGAATATCAAATAGCCAAAGTTACTTTAAATCGACCGGATAAGCACAATGCGTTGGATATGCCAATGTTTGTCGCGATTGTTGATGCTATTAAGCAAATCAAAAAGAACAAGAATATTAGGGTAGTGATTGTTAGCGGTGAGGGTAAGAGTTTTTGTTCTGGACTCGATGTGAAATCGGTCATGAAGCAACGCACTAATATGTTCAAACTGCTGTGGAAATGGTGGCCGGGTAATGCGAATTTAGCGCAGCAAGTAACCGTTGGTTGGCGACAACTCGATATACCGGTGATTATGGTACTACAAGGAAATTGCTGGGGCGGAGGCATGCAAATCGCATTGGGCGGAGATTTTAGAATCGCAGCGCCGGATACATCACTGTCGATCATGGAAGCTAAGTGGGGACTAATTCCTGACATGGGCGGAACCCCGGGTCTAATGGAGAATGTATCTCTGGACCATGCCATGAAGTTGGCGATGACCGCAGAGATTATTTCAGCGACCGAAGCGTTGGAAAAAAATCTGATTACTCAAATACATGATAATCCGATGCAAGCAGCAAATGAATTGGCGAATAAACTAATTGAACGCTCGCCCGATACTAATAAAAGAATCAAGCAGATGTATCATAAAATCTGGTGTAATAAACAGGGCAAAATATTGGCCAGTGAAACGTTTAATCAATGGCGGATTATTTTGGGCAAGAATCAAAAAATTGCGGTGAAGAGAGAGTTGGGTAATAAGGATATTGATTATGTTTAGCAGCCATTCAAAAATTCAGTGACGGCTTCAAATCAAATATGATATCAATGATTGCATCATTGTGATATCAATGCTATCGTTTTTCTCTGGGTACTGTTCTAGATCGAGAGGAAGAAATGATGGCAAATTTGGTAGTAAGAAATATAGATGATGAAGTTGTGGCGGCTCTTAAATCCCGCGCTGGAAATTTAGGAATAAGCGCTGAGGCATTGCACCGCCAATTGCTAGACTCAGCATTATTGAGACCAAAAAAAAAATCATTTTCACAAGCTCTCAAATCGATCCCGGATGTCGGTTTAGATTCCGATTTTGAGCGAGTGCAAAATAGAGACAATGCTGATGTATTTAATTGATACCAATGTTATCAGCGAAATCAGGAAAAAAACCAAAGCTAACCGAGGTGTTAGAAAATTTTTTGCTGACGCCAATAAAAATCAATTAAAGTTATTTATCAGTGTCATCGCTTTGGGTGAGTTAAGACGAGGTGTCGAACTTATTAGGCATCGAGGTGACCACCTTCAGGCTAAAATGCTGGAGAGCTGGCTTGAATCAATAGTAAACGATTATACCAATAATATTTTGGATTTTACTGAAACAGAAGCACAAATATGGGGAAGACTAAGAGTACCTAATCATGAAAATTCGATCGACAAACAAATTGCTGCTATTGCTCTTGTCAATGATTTGATACTAGTCACTCGAAATACAAGTGACTTTGCTAATACTGGCGTAAAAGTACTTAATCCTTTTGAAATTTAGCCTGATCTTCGTTAATAATAATATCCTGGATCAGGCTAGCAATCGACCAAATAACTAATTAACAAAAATAAATTAAAGCTCTATTTTACAAAGCGATCCTTCATTCAAACATTCGAAACCTAACCAGTTATTTTTCTTGTCATAGGTCATAGGTTCACCAGTGTAGGGATTGGTTATTTTTGAGCGATTAATCAAATCACCTAAGGTATCATCGGGTAGTCCCATTAATTGAAGTTGCAACCTCACTAGACTAATGACGCCATTCAAATCATGGACTCTGGCAATGTAGTCCTGTGCTCCAAACAAACTTTCGGATAATAAAATTTTTCCACCAATATTATATAAACTACTTGGAGAAAAATTAACGAGTCTTTCTAACTCTTTAAAGCAGCATGTGGATTTATCATTGTATGCTTTGTAAAAATCTCTTGTAGACAGAGAATTCATTTGATTGATAGGTTGGACAAAATATTGCTGGTAGTCGTTTATAGTGGCATTTTTTTGTATTAGCCAATATAACGGTTTGGATACCATGCCAAATGCCTGTTCCAACTGTTCTCGATTTGATGAATTTAATGTGTTGTAAAAACTTTGCTGTTCGAATTTAAAAGCTTCACTAATAGCTAATTCTTGTTGTGACAAGGGCTCGAGAAGAGTATTAAGCATTTGTAAGTCATCTACTGCAAGTGTTGATTGATTCACTAAATACTCTGAGATCACCTGCGTATCACTCCAAATACCAGCGATAGCGACCATTTTATCAATCAGTGTGTCACCTTTTTCTAACATCATTCGCCAAAATACCAGGTCTTGACTAAGCTGCTGAATTAACCCATATGAATTTTCTGAGCCAAGGGCATTTGCTAATTTTAATCCTCTTAACTTCATTAAAATATCGTAAGGGGGTAGGGGAGAGGCAAAAGTTAAATGATCTATATGTTGGTAATTAGACATTTTAGTAATTTGCTCATATCGCTCTAACATCAAAAGCAGCCTGGGATCTTTAATAGGTTTGTTGTCTAACTGGCTGGTTAGCTTCATCGTACACCCATACTCTCTTCTTGCATTACAGCGTTCATAATCATCTTCCCAGCTGGCATCTAAATTTTCACCACCTAGAATTTCCACATAATCTTCATTTGTTATTTCATCAATTCCTCTTTTATCCCGGTTTTCCCGGTATCGCGCAATCAGTGCCTTACCCGTTTCAATCACATTCTTTTCAGAGGTTGCCGATAATCCCCAGATAGCAAAAAAGGCATTTTTATTATTAGCAGGCATTTTAATGGTTTTTAGCGTTTCTGCCACTTGGGGAGAAAGCTCTTCATCAAAAATCGAAGAATTGATAACCACAATAATAAAAATAAAGGTCACAAATATTGTCAATACGCCTAAAAGCAATTTTTTGGCGGGGCTAAAATATTTCATCTTTCGGTTTCTCCAAGTGGGAAAGTCTGGTTTGTTCGAATCTAAAGTATTATAAAAATTGACATAATATACCTGAGTAAAACCTCCCGGATACCTGAGGATCTGCTTTATCGGCTCGTATCAGCATCATAAAATGCTACACTTCAGCGCATGAACTTGAGCGAACAAAATAAAACCCTCTTTACGGCTAACCTTAAAATCTGCCCGGAATTAGGACAAATAGAATCGGGCGATAAATCGATCCGACTAGGACCTGTGAATATGCGGGTGTTGTTGGTGTTGCTCGAAAATCACGGTCAGTTAGTTAGCCGCGTAGAACTGTTTGAGCAAGTATGGAAAAATCAAATAGTAAGCGATGATACTTTAACCCGATGTATTTCTGATTTGAGAGGTCAATTGGGACAATATGCCGAGCAGGTTAAATTAATTGAGACCATTCCCAAGCGCGGCTATCGATGGATAGCAGAAGTGTCTGGCCAACAAATAACCAACCAGTTACCGCCAAACCAGCAAAAAATCCAGCAAGATCTTGCTGATATAGAGTTCATACAACCCCTTGGACCGGCAAGTGATAACGGTGTCCCGTCACCCTCAAAATCGAAAAGACAATGGAAACACTTTGCCATGTGGCTCATGAGCGGCATAATTCTTTTGTCACTCTTGTCGACTTCGACGCTTTGGATTGTAAATCAAATGGTTGATTCGGACACTGTTCGGGTGGCGCTGTTGCCAATGCAAACTCAAAACAAGCAACAGCAAGCTATTGCCAGCAATTTCGAAGATTTGCTAAAAGAGCAATTACTGGCCACTGAGAATATTCGCTTTCTCTCTTCGCGAACGATTGATGGTAATCGACAAAATTTGTATCCCTATTTATCACGAGAGTTTGCTGCTGAGTGGATCATTGAAGGTCGAATACGTGGTAATCAGGAAACATTAAAAATAACGCTTAATTTGGTGGATGCTCGAACCGCGTTGGTCTCCAGATCTTTTACTAGAAATTACGTTTCTAATCAAACGACGTTGAACAAACTCGTGGTTAAATTCGTCAAGGAATTGGAATCAAGCCTAAATCGAGATTAATCGAGCTGCAAAAAGCTTTTGCTCAAAGATTTCAACTATCTGTTTCACCAATACTCAGGCAGCTTTCTCGAATTATGAAAAACTCTCAATATTTCTAGGTAATTGTTTTTTACACGATAAGGAATAACATAGCGAGTTTTAGGTACCACCAATTCTCTAGTGCCATAGACTCTACCCGGGCGACCCAAAGATGGTTGATTTGCTAAAAGTGATACGGCTTTTTCAATTCTTTGCAGTATCAGTACTGCAGTTTTTGGGCTTTCTTCCGCGATGTATTCGGCCTCAGTGTTTAGATCATTTAATGCCGTTTTTAACCATCTAATCTTCACTCGATGTCCATTTCTTAAATGTAGCACTAACTTCTTCGGAACTTGCAAAATCTCCCGCATCAGCCTCAGATAGCGCTAACTCAGTCTCTTTTATCTGCCACTGATTTATTTCAATAAAGTCACGAATAGCCTCAACAGCCAGATAGGATTTTGTCCGTTGAGTGGATTTTGAAAGTTGTTCAAGCTTTTCTTTGTCTTCAACTTCTAGTCGGATGGTCATCGTAGTTGAGTTTGACATAAAGCTTCCTCTACCTAGTGTGGCATTTGTGTACATAGTAGCACAGATTTGACTGATTAATTTTTAAACAGATCTATTCGATTTCCACATACCTGTGTATAATACGCGCCCTCAGCACTGAGCAATTCGCTCTGATGCGACAGAATTCTTTCTAACTTAATGATTTATAACAAATTGTTGATATTTAATTTTCGGAGTAAAAAATGGCGATTGAACGTACTTTTTCAATAGTAAAACCTGACGCAGTAGCTAAAAACGTCATCGGACAAATCTACGCACGTTTTGAAAGCGCTGGCCTGCAAATTGTTGCTAGCAAAATGATGCAATTAAGCAAAGAAAAAGCAGAAGGTTTTTATGCAGAACATAAAGAACGCCCTTTTTTCAATGACTTAGTTGCATTTATGACATCTGGTCCGGTAATGGTTCAGGTTTTAGAAGGCGAAGATGCAGTCAAAGCAAATCGTGAAATTATGGGCGCAACTAACCCAGCAGAAGCGGCTCGTGGTACATTACGGGCAGATTTTGCAGCGTCTATCGACGAAAATGCAGCTCATGGTTCAGATGCTCCTGAGTCTGCGGCTCGTGAAATTGCTTATTTCTTCTCTGAAGACGAAATTTGTAAGCGAATCCGATAAAATAATTGCTACGGGCTACGGGCTACGGGCTACGGGCTACGGCCTAAAGTTCTATCCCAGTTTTTTTCTCGAAGCTCGCTGCTCGTAGCTCGAAGCTCGAAGCTTCATTTATCCGTAAAGGTATTGTAATGAGTGATAAATTAAATCTACTCGACCTGACGCGCGATGAAATGGTTGAATTTTTCAAAGAAATTGATGAAAAACCATTTCGTGCCCCTCAAGTTTTCAAATGGTTACACCAGTTTGTTGCTGATGATTTTGATCAGATGAGCAACATTTCCAAATCTCTCAAAGAAAAACTTAAGTCTATCTGCGAAATCAGAGGCCCTGAGATCATCACGGAGCAACTCTCGGATGACGGCACCATTAAATGGGCGCTTAAAACTGAAGATGGCCAGGCAATCGAAACGGTTTTTATACCGGATGGGGAGCGAGGCACTTTGTGTATCTCTTCTCAGGTTGGTTGTGTCCTCAACTGCTCATTTTGCTCAACTGCCCAGCAAGGATTTAATCGCAATTTAACCACCGCAGAAATTGTTGGTCAAGTGTGGTTAGCGGCACGTCGAATAGGTGCGCTTCGAACAACAGGCAAACGTCGAATCAGCAATGTGGTGTTTATGGGCATGGGCGAGCCGCTTTTAAATTTTGACCCTGTTGTTAATTCCTGCAATATTTTGCTGGATGATTTTGGTTATGGGCTTTCCAAGCGCAGAGTGACGATTAGTACTTCGGGTGTGGTTCCCGGACTCGATAAGCTGATCCAAAAGGCCGATGTGGCTTTAGCTTTGTCGCTGCATGCGCCAAATAATGAACTGCGTGATGAACTGGTTCCGGTGAATAAAAAATATCCCATTGAAGTGCTTTTACCTTCGGTTAAACGATATCTGGATGACTCAAGTGCCAGTAAAAAAGTGACTATTGAATATGTGATGTTAAGAGGAGTGAATGATACCGCCGCTCATGCCAGAGAATTGTCGCGATTACTGAAAGACACGCCATGTAAAATTAACCTGATACCCTTTAACCCTTTTCCTAAAACACGCTATGAAACTTCCTATCGCAAAGAGATCGAAAAATTTGGTGAAATTTTGATGAATAAGGGCTTTGTCGTTGTGACAAGAAGAACCCGTGGCGAAGATATTGATGCGGCTTGCGGTCAATTGGTCGGTCAGGTTAGTGACCGCACTCGACGAGAGGAGCGACTACTCAAGAAAGAGGCAAAAATTTCGGTAAAGACTATCGATTAAGTTGGCATAAATATTATTAGCGCTGTGGTATGATAAAGCGAACAAACAAAATATACCCGTTCCACCTCAAAATGCCTGTTTCAGTGTTCAGCTGAAACGGGCATTTAATAATTATTTCTCTTACGACGCAAAAAGGGAGCCAGAATTTATGGGCAAACAAATACTTAAATTAAGTGTATTAGTCTTTACGCTAGGCATATTGACTGCCTGCCAAACTACCTCCGATAGTTCAACTAAATCCATCGGCTCTCAAGGATCCCCCGTCAGTAAGAGTGACTATGATAAACAAAAAGCGGCACAAGTACGTTTAAGTGCCGGTTTGCAATACCTGCGATCAGGTAGCTTACAAAATGCCAAACGTCATCTCGATAAAGCCTTGGCGTTGGGTGCCGACTCAGGCAATGTCCATTTTGGAATTGCCTATTATTACGAACAAGTCAAAGAATTTGAAAAAGCAGAAAAATCCTATAAAAAAGCGCTCAGAATTGATTCAAAAAATCCCGACTTTTTGAATGGCTACGCCTCCTTTTTATGCGGAAGAGGTCAGTATGAAAAATCAGATAGGTATTTTAATAAAGCAATTGAGCAACCAGTTTATCCTGACGTCGCCTCTGCTTTTGTGAATGCTGGAGTTTGTGCCAAGCAAAATGGTGATCGTGATAAAGCGGCTGGTTATTTCCGTAAGGCACTTAATCGAAATAATAAATTTCCACTGGCATTAATCGAAATGGCAGAAACAGAGTTTGACAAAAAAAGATACCGAAGAGCATTTTCATACATAAAACGCTATGAAGAAGTTTCCAGACCAACGGCAAATTCACTGTGGTTGGCTTTGCGAGTTGCACACCATCAAAAAGACAAAAATGCGATAGCAAGTTATGCGATAAAGCTTGAGCAAATGTTCCCTGATTCGGAAGAAACTGCAGCCTTTCTGGATAGTCGTGACCAATGGATGTAAATAATAAAAAAGAGGCTGTAAAGTCCATCGATATAGGCCGTTTACTTATCGAAGCACGTGAAAATCTTGATTTGACCACTCAGGATATCGCGACCCATATGAATTTAACTATCGATATCATTATCAAAATCGAAAATAACGATTTTGTTATGGATATTCCTGTTGCATTTATACGGGGTTATATTAAATCTTATGCCACAAAGGTTGGTTTAGACACGGGACCTATGTTGAAAGAATTCGACAAGCAAATTGGTGTTGAGTCGCCTTCGTTAAAAAGAGCGCAAACGATTTCAAGTTTTGATGTGAAACGTAAAGAAATTAATTCTAGCCACTTTTTATTTAAATCTGTTTCGATATTAATATTATTGGCTTTCTTGTCTTTTGCTGGCTGGGAATTATGGAATCGTTTTGTAGTTAACGATCAGAATCAATCAGACGTAAAAGTATTAGCAGATTCTGATATCAGTACACAGTTAAAAACAAACGATGATAATGTGGAGTTGTTTGACAATAAGGCGGAGGAGGAAATTCCAGAGCCCTCAAGCGAAAATCCACTTGGATCTACAACAGAGACTCAAAATGAATTGCCGAATAACACAAGCCCGGCCATTAATTCTAGGCCTGTTGGTAATACAGAAGTTTCGGATTTAGATTTGATTCAAAATAACCGGACGGATCAACCGCTTCAACAAGAAGTCGTCGATACCTCTGATCTAATCATGACTAGCCTGGTATTAGATTTCTCCGCTGATTGTTGGGTTAAAATTGTTGATGCACGCGGCGAAGTGCTCGCTTTAGGGGTTAAGAAAAGTGGAAAACATATGCCGATCGAAGGGGTTGCTCCCATAAATGTTATATTGGGCGATCCATCTGTCGTAACCATGACTTACGATGGTCTTGAATATGACCTTTCAGGTTATCGTGCAGGTCGGCGAGCAGATTTTATTTTGGAATAGTAAGGTTGTCGTTCACGAGTTACCCGTTGAAATTTAAATGTTAAACCATTGTTCAGTGAAGTTAAAAGAGTAAAGTAAGATGAAAGGCGAATCCTGGATAGTACGGCGTAAGAGCCGACAAATCATGGTCGGCAATGTACCAATCGGCGGCGATGCACCAATTGCGGTACAAAGCATGACTAACACCGAAACTTGTGATGTCGATGCCACACTTAAACAAATCGGACAAATTGCAGACGCTGGCGCCGATCTGGTTAGAGTTTCTGTGCCGACTATGGACGCCGCTGAAGCTTTTAGGCTAATCAAATTATCCTCACCTATTCCGTTAGTTGCCGATATTCATTTCGACCATAAAATTGCTTTAAAAGTGGCTGATTATGGGGTTGATTGTCTAAGAATTAATCCTGGAAATATTGGCAAAGAAGACCGCATTCGAGCGGTGATCGAAAAAGCTCGGGATATGAATATTCCCATTAGAATTGGCGTGAACGCAGGTTCTTTAGAAAAAGATTTACAGGTTAAATATGGCGAGCCCACACCAGATGCCTTAGTTGAATCGGCGTTCAGGCATATCGATATTTTGGATAAATATGATTTCCAGAACTATAAAATAAGCCTGAAGGCATCCGATGTCTTTATGACCGTTTCGGCCTATCGAAAATTGGCCAGTCAGATTGATCAACCGCTTCACTTGGGTATTACCGAGGCGGGTGGATTACGAGCTGGTGCGGTTAAGTCGTCGATTGGTTTAGGATTATTATTATCAGAAGGAATAGGTGATACCATACGAATTTCATTGGCCGCCGATCCGGTTGAAGAAATCAAAGTTGGTTACGATATCTTAAAATCTCTCAGCCTTCGCCAACGAGGCATTAATCTAATCGCCTGTCCGTCTTGCTCTCGCCAACAATTTGATGTGATAAAAACCGTTAACGAACTAGAAATGCGTTTGGAAGATGTTAAAGAAGCGGTTGATGTGGCGATTATTGGTTGTGTTGTCAACGGACCGGGAGAAGCTAAAGAGGTGGACCTGGGGTTGACCGGAGGCCTTAAATCGAGTTTATTATATAAAGATGGAGAAAAAAGCCATAAAATTGATAATGCTGAATTAGTCGATTCTTTGGAAAAGCTGGTGCGAGAAAAATTAGCTGACAGATCAAAGCAAATCGATGAAAAATCAAAAGGGGAATCCTTGATAAAGGTGAATCTTTCTTCTTAAAAAATTACCGTGGCCAGGATAGGATAAACTTAACGCCGCCGAGTGAGGATTTTTCAACCATTACATGGCCAGCATGGAGTGTCATCACTCTTTTTACAATGGTCAAACCCAATCCAAATCCTTTGTTTTTATGCTGGTGTTTTAATTGAACAAAGGAATCAAATATTTTTTCATGAGATTCTTCCGGTATACCGGGGCCATCATCTTCAACAATTAATTCGTAAAAATCAGTATTCTGTTGAAAAGTGATGAGTATATTTTTATCAGAAAATTTACAGGCATTAAGGATTAGATTCTGCATTGCCCGTTCCATCAAATAACTATCACAAGAGACATGCTTGTCATCTGAAAGTTTAATAAACTCGATGTGCTTATTCTGAATATTTTTTGTTAGTCTTTCAATCAGTGTTTCAACAAGCGTCGCAAAATCGCCTTTTTCCATTTTAGCAACCGTAGCAACGCGTTCAAGGGAAGCAAAGTTTAGCAATTCGTTTATCAAATCGTTCATTTCTGAAACATCGTCACTGATGCTGGTAATTTGTTTCCGGGTCTCGGTAATGTCTTCTGATTCTTCTGCCATTTGCAGCGAAAAACGGACTCTGGCGAGCGGTGTTCGTAATTCGTGGGAAATCGAATGGGACATGGCTTGTTGAGTTTCTACCAAAAATTTTATTTTATCTAACAATGCATTATAGGCATTTGCCAAATGACTGATAGACGAAGTTGGTGGTAATTCAACTTTGGATTGCCATTGTTGGTGATCAAACTGCTTGACTGCATTTTCCAAACGACTAAGATCTTTAGAAAGCGGCCAGATCCAATAAAAAATTACTATAGCGATAAGACTGTAAAAGAGAAGGATAAAAAGGCTCTTGGTAAAGGATGCTTGGTTATCTCGTGAAATTTTTAACTGCAAGATTTTTTGATGATTCACCAGTCGGATAAATCCCAGTATTTCTGAGTCACTTTGGACAAACAGAGTTTCGTTGTCTGGCCACTCTTGTTCAATGGTGCGGGCTAGGTGATTTTTTGAAGAGAGTAATGAAAACTCATTGTTGAAGGATTGGTTAATTTTACTTAGGTGATCATCTATTTTATCTATTTTCAGATTATCTATTTGAAGTGAAACGATCCTCAACAGAGACTGATAATGCTCTGTCGGCTCTTCTTTGTTATCAATATTTTGCCACAAGTAGTCGAGGCTAATTCCGACAACTAGCACGGTTGCAACAATCAATAAATAAAGGCGTAAAAAAATACTATTCATTTTTCCAGGCATCAGCAACAAATAGATAACCCTTACCCCAAATAGTTTTAATGCGATAGGGCTCTTCGCTATTGTCGTCTAGCTTTTTGCGCAATTGTGAAATTCGAACATCCATGGTTCGGTCGAGCCCATCATATTCCCGGTTGTAAAGTTTGGTGAAAAGATAGTCTCGATTGAGAATAGTGCCCGCCTGACTGGCCAAAATAAACAGTAATTCAAATTCGTGGGTGGAGAGGGGGATTTTTTGTTGTTCAAGCAAGACATCTCTCGATGCCGGATCGATCACTAAACTATCAAAAACAAGTTGCTCTATCATTTCAGGCCTGGCAAAATTTCCTCTACGAAGCAAGGCCTTAATCCTGGCCAATAGTACTCTGGGCTCTGCCGGTTTTATAACGTAGTCGTCTGCACCAAATTCCAATCCTAGCACTTGATCAAAATCCTCGTTTCTTGCGGTTAGCATTAAAATCGGCCCAACAAAATCGGGCCTGATTTCTTTGCAAATGGTTAAGCCATCTTTTCCCGGTAGCATGATATCAAGAATAATTAAGTCGGGTCGTTCGCGTGAAATTCGTTTAATTGCATTGTTGCCGTTACTTTCAACAGCCACCAAAAATCCTGCGCCCTCAAGATATTCCTGCACCAATAGTGCGAGCTTCTGATCATCTTCAACTAAGAGTATTTTTGTGGCGGGCATCATTTATCTTTAGACCGTTAATAAAAGCTCCAGGGATTACGGCGTTTTCGCCTTAATTTGGATATTTTTTTATAGAGTTTCAGTGGCGTACTAAATATTGTCATGCCGGTTTTTTGATCCCGCAATTCGAAAACGAGATCTTTTTCTAAGGTTAGCATAATTATTTTACTGGCATCTTTTTGATTGTCCCAACAGTCAATCGCTATTTCGTTTAAATTGTTATACAAACAATAATTACCAAGGTTCGTCGTTTTCCAGTGGATGCTAAGTTGCAGTTCGCATTGTTTGGCTTTGTTGGCTAAGAAACAACTTTCTGGAGACAAAAATAGACCGTAGTCTGAGGTTTTATCGTTTTCGGCAATGGACTTGCCAGCAAAGAAAAACATCAGAGTAACAAAAATAGTTATTACGGTTTTTATAATTCCCATAGTTTTAATTTTTATTGTAATGCCTAAATATTGTTATTCTGAAAGAGCTTCAGTCGCTCGTCCTCCAGATAACAAAGTCAATGTTACGTAATTAATTTATTCAAAACTAAATCTTTTTCCTAGATAAAAAGTCACCACATATTCGTCATTTAAAACGGGACTATGGGTGATCTGACTATCTAATTTTTGAATTTCGAGATTTAGTCGCCAGTTTTCATTATTTTCTGGTGCACTATTGTAAGAAAATCTTATCAGTGGATTGATGCTGGCGCTGGCCTGGTACGCGCCACGATTGTCGACTATTTCATCTGAGTCTACACCATAATAATAATCAGTCAGATTCTTGTCTTTCCAGGTGAAACCTAATGTGGCTGAAAAAGAGTGACTAAAATAGTAGGCATATGCAAATCGGATTTCCCTACCGGAATGGGTATTCGTTATGTCGTTGAGCAGGCTAATTTGTAGCTGACTATTTCCGAAATCATGGTTATATTCAACTCCCGCCAGATAGCTAAATTTTCGTTTGGAGAGTTCGTCGGGATTAATTTGGGTAAAATTATCTTCACTTTGGGCTGGCGAGGCCAGTGAGTCGCCAGTAAACGATGAGAGATTGACAAAAAGATTTCCTGGATCCCAGCGACTAAAAAATACGCTATCAAAACTTGGCGTGGCGATCAGGTTAAGGCTACGTTTGGGGGTATCAATTAACGTATAACCCAGGTCCAGATTATCAATAAAAAAACTGTCACCGTAATAGCTAAATTCTGGCAGGATTACTAACGGGATATCATCACTTTGAAAAAGAGGATTGGTGCGCAAGCCAACCCCAACAGATATCGAAAAGTTCCATTCGCCCGTTTCAACACATTGTTCAAAATTTTCGTCACACGTTTGTTGCTGATGATCGTCTGCGGTCGCATATTTGGCAAACAGCAATATAGCGCAAAGAATTAGGCAAAATAAAAATTTAGTACTTATGTTAGTTAAGATATTCAATATTAGCCGGTTACTTCAGGTGTTGCTTCAGTCGTTACTTCGGAAGTCAATTTCGAAATTATGAAATTCATTATCAGTCATATTTTAGCCTGAGGTCTTCCTATGATTCGTTATTTATTGTGAAAAAGTGTAAATCACAGTTTAACCGATTGCGCAGGGCTTAGCTAACAGTTCTGTTTTTGGCTTAGCTCTTCAATTTTGTTTTGCGTAGATCAGCCGTTACGTTTACACATTTTTACACTACTAAGCAAATTTCGAACAGACATTTTTGACGCCTATTTATAATATGGGGGTAGTCGGGAACTATCCCGTTTTATTATGACTGACTTTATAACTACTGTTTTATAACTGCAAAGAGGCGACCAAAATGTTAAGGATTACCAGTGTTGTGGCATCAAGTTTTCTGTTTTTGTTATGGGGGTGTAATAATTCCGATGAAAAGGTCAATATTGATTATAGTGCACTAAAGCAGTCTACTGTCAAAGATACCCCTCTGTCTCAGCCCACCAATAATGATTTTTCCACCTATGTAAAAAATGGAATTCGACTTCGATTGATAGGGCAAAATTTCCCACTTGATTTGGCTGTTGCCGCATCGGCCGAAGGCGATTCACAATCAAGCAATTTTTCTACCACAAATGTACACGAAATAGGCGTAGATGAGGCCGATAGATTGAAGTACGACGGGCAATATTTGTATCAGGTGAATTTGCCGTGGTTTGGTAATAGTATGATTACAACATCCGATGTTGAAGGAAATAATAATGCAAGCCTTAATGCTATTCGAATATTAAAGACCAATGTCGCAGATGCCACCGCGGAGTTAGTCAGCGAAATACCGAATGATTCTGAAAACTTATCAATTTCTGATCTGTTTCTACGAGCGGAAGCTAATCAACTGGTTTCAATCAAAAATACTGGTTTCGTTTATTGGGCGGCTAGCCTGGTTGACGCTGATTGGCAATGGACCAGCGGTAAAACCCAAATTCAACTCTATGATATACAAACACCGGAAAATCCGAGTGAGCAATGGAAAATCGAGATTGAAGGTAATTTGGAAGGCAGTCGAAGGGTTGGCAATATGCTATACCTGGTGACGCGTTATGTGCCTAATATAGCTGACATCAATTACGCAGCCAGTGATGATGTTGAAAAAATTAGCAATGAAAAATTGATCCTGAATACACCAATTTCGGACTTGCTACCTCATTTTCAAACCAATGACGGCGCAATCCGATCGTTAGTAGACAGCGATGATTGTCTGGTTGCGCAAGGCACCGAAAATATTGAAGGGTTTGCAGATATTATTACCTTGTCTGCTATCGATCTAGATACCCAGCAAGTGACTGACTCGGCCTGTTTGAATGCAAACGTCCAGGGCATTTACAGCTCGACCAGTGGCTTTTATATCGGAGGTACTAACTATCTACCTTGGTTTGATTTTTCAGGATTTACGACATTGCATAAATTCGAACTCGATGGTACTTCAATAGAATATAAAGCGTCCGCATCATTACCCGGCCAGCTAGGTTGGAGTGAACCGTCTTTTCGGATGAGCGAATATCAAAATGAATTACGGGTTGTGACTAGTAGCTTTAATCAACTGGACGGAAGGCCTGAGCATATTTTGAGCGTTTTGGCGGAAGATGGCAGCAATCGACTAGAAACAATCGCCCGACTACCCAATGATGAAAATCCTGAACCGATTGGAAAACCCGGCGAAAATATTTTTGCAGTCCGTTTTTCTGAAAGCCGCGCGTACATTGTCACTTTTGAACAAGTGGACCCGCTTTACGTTATTGACTTGAGCGACTCTGAATCGCCATTTATTGCTGGCGCATTAGAAATTCCAGGATTTTCACGCTATTTGCATCCTTTGTCAGACGACTGGTTGCTTGGGATTGGCAATGAAGTAGAGCAAGGATTGATTCAAGGGGTTAAAGTTGAGCTCTATGATATTGGTGATATGACTAATCCACAAATAAAAGATTCAGTTGTTTTAGGTGGAAGAAGATCATCCACCGAAGCCAACACTGATTTGCGGAGCATCAGTTTATTAACATTAAACGACCAACAAAAACGACTAGCGATACCGGCTAATATTTGGCAGACAGAGCAATCCGCAGGATTTAATCAGTGGCAGGAAAGCGGATTGTTTCTTTTTGAACTTAACACTGATGAAGAAAATGATATGACTTTGGAGTATTCAGGAAAAATGATTACGGAGTCGGTCAACCAGGATCAATCTTATCCGTTAAACAGTGGCATGGGAAGAAGTAAATTACATGATGAAGCTGTGTTTTATTTACACGGTAATCGGATTTTTTCTACCTCATGGGATGATTGGGGAAATTTAAATGGTCCATACTAGCACCACGTTTTGATACCTCGTTCACATTGGATTCATGTTTTTAATGTAGAATTCCCTTGGTCCCTTTTCGCGGGTAGGAAAGGGGCATTTTTTTAATCAACTTTTGTTTAAGGCTTTTTGTATGAAAAATCGATTATTTTTAATGATAATAAGTTGTATCGTTTTCACGGGCTGTACCTCAATCAAGAGCAACAATGGATATTTATCAAACTCTCAAAGAGAATTGGCTAAGTTAGTGAGTTATAGTTTTGATGAGCGGTTTGTGCATATACAAGTTTTATCTTACGGCTGCACCTTAATTACTAGTTTCGAATTGGAATTAGTGGACAAAGAAAATAACAGCCTGCAAGTTATTCGTAAAAAACCAGACAACTGCAAAGTAAAACCGATTAAGGTTTCGTTGAACTATGCCTATCGTCACTTAGGTGTAGATAGTTCCCGACCAATTAATATTGTAAACCCAATATTTAGTGAGGAGTTGGCGAGTGCCGAATAACCAGGATTGAAGGAGATGTTAATATTCACCTGATGAAAGGTAGCTTCAAAAGGTGAATATTTCTATTTCTTTGATTTCTGGCTAATCTTTTTTCTTGGTCTCTTTATTAGACTCTTTGTTAGTCGTCTGTTTATTTTCTTGAACATTCTTTTTATCTTGCCCACCGCAGGCTCCGCAACAACTCATTTTTCAATCCTCAGTTTTGACTCATTTGATGGTTTTGAATTTTAGGCGGATTAGCATCTACAATGTTGATCTGGATCGTTTTTCTAGTGGAATTGTTATCTATTGGATGAAAAATTGTTCGTCAAAAATTAATCAAAATTAAAAATTAAAAATTAAAAATTAAAAATTAAAAATTAAAAATTAAAAATTAAAAATTAAAAATTAAAATTGATTTTGATCCCACTGATATTTTTATTTAAGCCTCAATAATCGAAATCAAAAACATCACTCGACCTTAAATTAGCGTCTAACAGTTTTCTGTTGTTCAATATTTAATCAAGTTAAATGACCTAGGCTAATGGTTCAAATAGGGACAAATTTGCCTGCACTGGATTTAATTTTTAATAAATGCGTTTGATATTGATTCGCATTTGCGTTTGCGTTATAGTGCATTCCAATCGACAGCCTAATGCAATATAAGATGCATTTAACCACAAACTTTAGCCCAAGTGGGCTTGTACGGAGCAATAAGAGTGACAATTCAACCTCGTTCTAAACTATTTACCGGTGCACTACTTCTGGCTCTTTCAGCCCCTTCCTATGCAGATGAACCGACGACAGAAACCATTACCATAATCGGTAGTACTGAGGATGCGCAAAAGCAAGCAGGTTCTGCCCATGTGCTCACAAGTTCTGACCTGGAAGAATTCGAATATTCAGATATTAATGCCATTTTACGCCAGATACCGGGTGTATATGTTCGTCATGAAGACGGCTATGGTTTGCGTCCTAATATTGGGATCCGCAGTGCCGCCTCCGGTGCCGAGCGTTCAAACAAAATTACCTTGATGGAAGACGGCATATTGGTAGCCCCTGCGCCTTATGCAGCATCAGCGGCATATTATTCACCTACAGCGGGCCGCATAGCGGGTCTGGAAGTATTGAAAGGACCGGCCGCTATCACTGAAGGTCCTTACACGGTTGGAGGTGCCATTAACTATTTATCGACGCCTATCCCGTATGAACGTGGCGGTCAAATCATGCTGGAAAGTGGCTCTAATGGTGCCCAACGTGAACACATAACTTATGGTGACAGCCAGGAAAATGTTGGTTGGTTGCTGGAGGCGTACAACCAAAAGGATAATGGCTTTAAGTCCATCGACTTTAGTGATAAAACGACTGGCTTTGACAAGACCGACTATATTGCTAAGTTACGCTTTAATTCTTCTGCCAGCGCCAAGTATTATCAAGAATTGCTACTGAAATTCCTTCAGGCTGACGAAACATCAAATCAGAGCTATTTAGGGTTAAGCGATGCAGATTTTTCTTTAAATCCTTACCGCCGTTATGCTGCTTCACAAAATGATCAGATGAACGTGGAGCATGATCAACTGCAGTTGCAATACTCTATTGATCTGAACAAGGACATGAGCTTCCACGTCGTGGCTTACCGTAACGAGACAGCCCGAAACTGGTACAAAACCAACAGGATAGGCGGTATGAGCATAGGCGGTATTATTGATGCAGCCAATGGCGGTGATAGCAGTGCTATTGATCTATTGCAAGGGCAAGCTACAGGTGAAGTGAAAGTTAAACATAATAATCGTGCCTACGTCTCTCAGGGGGTAGAATTCATGTTGGATTGGGATTTTGATACGGGCTCTGTGACCCATGAGTTAGAGGTCGGTGTCCGACTCCACGAAGACGAAGAAGATCGCTTTCAGGCAGAAGATACATACTTGCAGAGTATTAATGGTGCCCTGGCGTTAACCGAGTTAGGTATTTTTGGCAACAGCTCATCCAATAACCGTCTCACGGAAGCGGATGCCACTGCCATCTATATCCGTGACGAGATTAAGTTCGGCAACTGGACACTGTCGCCCGGTATTCGCTCTGAGAATGTGGATATACGGCGTCGCGAGTGGAATGCGCCCGAGCGAATCCAATCCAATGCTAGTAAAGATCAAACGAATAAGCAGCGTGAAATTATTCCAGGCCTGGGCGTCACCTATCAAGTCAATGATGACATGATTTTGTTAGGCGGCGTTCATAAAGGTTTTGCGCCGGCCGGTTACAAGCCAGAAACTGATAACGAACAAAGCCTCAGTTATGAATTTGGTGGTCGCGTCTTTGTCGGAGACTTCTACGCCGAAGCTATTTTCTTTATCAATGACTATGACAATATTATTGGTGAGTGCACCACGGTTTCCGGAGCGGATTGTAGTGAAGCCGAAGAGGGTACACAGTTTAATAGCGGCGCAGTCACCGTTAATGGCCTGGAGTTGGTTTTAACCTATGACTTTAGCGCTACGGCGGACTACAAGTTGCCTTTGAGTTTTAATTACACTTATATGAACGGCGAGTTCGACTCGACTTTCGACAACTCCTTTTTCGGTGATGTGCAAAAAGGCGATCCTTTAACCTACTTTCCTGAGCAGCAAGGTCAGTTGAGTTTTGGCGTTGAGCATGGCAGCGGTTGGAGTATCACGGCGGCGGCAAGTTATGTCGACGCAGTTTGTACCGAGGTGTCTTGTGAGCGTATTCTGAGCGCTTTCGATACCACAAACGCCATCTTTAATTTGGACCTGGTAGCTGACTATGAATTGTCCGATAAGACAACCGTTTACCTCAAGGTGGAAAATGCCACAGACGAGGTAGATATCACTGGCCGTCATCCCAGTGGTACCATGGTACAAAAAGATCGAAGCTTCTACGTTGGATTGCGTGTCGATATCTAAAATATGTAGCGGGTGAGGCACCATTGCCTCATCTTTTTAGCTCGTCGTTATTTTTTTATCCAGATTACTTTTATCCGATCTTTTCAACTGAATATTGTTTTTTATGCTCTAACCAACCCGTCCATCCGCTCGTGTTTTCACCAGCATAGGGGTATAAAAAATCAAAAATAATACAAATGCAAATACCCAAAAAATTCCCGAAAGACTAATACTTATAGAATAGAATTCTGGTGCCCACACCGGTAAAACAACTCTGAGCAAGGTCGCAATAATCATCGAGCTAAACCCCAAGCTCATCATCGCGTGAGGTTTGAGAGGTCGGCCAGTATGACCTAGAGTCACCCGCGAAATCATTGCCAATATCATTCCGCCAATCGCACCGACCGTAAAACTATGCAAAGCTGCGCTAATATTATCCGCCAGTCCTGCGGCGTAAAGTGCCAACAAAACAAAACCTAATGGAATAAAAATATAAGATAAATGCAATGACCACAGCAAAGGAATTGACCAGGTATGTTGGAGACCCCATCTCAAAAAACGTAGGCTATTTGCTAGCGCTGCTATTGAAGCAATAATTAATAACCAATCAGAATCAATCTGTTCAAACCCTATAAATGCAACAATAATCATCAGTAAAATTGAAAAGATGGAAGTTATTTCTAACCAAAAAACAGATGGCAACTTTTTTTGCCCCGTTCCGTTAGCGGTAAATGCCGGGATAACCCGACCGCCTAATATCGCGATGATGAGCACAAATAGCATAATGGTAGCATGCAAAGTCTGCATGGCTAATAATGGTTGATTGGATTGCACTGCCCAATGACTGGTCGCGTTGAAACCCGCCAGGATTAATAAAATAGGAACAAACATCAGGTTACGCCATTGTTTAACCTTAAATACAGGATAAGCCATCGCGATGGCCGAAAAGACAAGATAAGCAATATCGACACTAGCAATGATCCAATTAGCAATACCGGTTGAAAAACTGATCAATAATCGACCTGATATCCAGGTGAGTACTAACCCGGCCAACCATTTTCCCCGGATGCCGGGAACCCCCGTCCAGGTTCTTACGGCCGTTAATAAAAAACCAGTAACAATAGCAATGCCAAAACCAAATAACATTTCATGTCCATGCCACCAAATCGCTCCCCCGTAGGGAGTCCATTGAAAAGGAGCTGACCAAAAATGAACCCACCAGCCGATGGCAATAACAGAAAATAAAGTACCTAGTAAAAAGAGTGGCCTAAAGGCAAGCCGCAAAACGGGTGGGATTGCCATTTCGGCTTTAGTGTTATCGACATTAATAGGCATTAGTCTTTCCAAAATATTTGCTGAGTGACGCGTTTATGATGCGTTTATGATGCGTTAGTTGATAAAGAATCATTATTTGAACAGGATTATACCGCTGCAATCTGCTGTTTACTTGATCTGGTACCGCTAACTGGAATGATAAACCCACTGAGTTTATGTGGGAAATTCTTTGATTTGCAAAATGCGGACTAACGGCTACTGATGCGGACAGAGAAGACTGAACGAAAAAATTTACAAATGTCGCTGCTGCCTCATTGAATGTTTGTTTTGGCCATTGTTTTCCTGTTTATTGCTTTTAGATAATTCCAGTCGATTGAATGAACCCTTCAATTTTGACCTTAAATAATCTTTTTCCATCGACTCGACTAAAGAACAATGATTTTTGGGGAATAAATCTTCACAGGCCAAAGCAACTAATTCGTACAATCTTTTGAGGTTGATCTTGTGTGTTTGGCCAGTGGTTTTAAACAACCAATCGGTCAACTTCAAAAAATTATCGAATGGTTGATTAGCAAGAATAAAACCAAGTGAATTTGAGAATCGCCCGGAATTGGCAATCATGTCCCAATAACGGGCAAAGCGATTGACTCGTTGCATGGTCATAAAATCAACGCTGTTGGTGCTCAATATACTATAGGGCGGAAGGGGGCTAAATCGTAGATCGAAAGCTTCGGTATGGCGAATGATAGGGCTGCCTCTCAGTCTCTTCAAAATTCCCATTTGAATTTCATGAGGACGACAGGCGTACAATTGATCAAAGCTATTTGAGAAAGTTTCAAGTGTTTCACCAGGCAAACCAAAAATTAAATCAGCATGGATATGGGCGTTGGTATTATCCTTAAGCCAGATTAAATTATCTTTTGATTTTTGATTATTTTGCTTGCGACTAATATTACTTTGTACTTGCTCATTGAAAGTCTGGATCCCGACTTCAAATTGCAGGCTACCTTTGGGAAATAAACGCAGCTTCTCTTTCAGTTTTTCTGGCAGATGGTCCGGGATTACTTCGAAATGCAAAAATAAATCGTCGTTCATTCTCTCAAGGAAAAAATCCAGAATCTTTAAGGTTGTTTTAATTTTCAGATTAAACGTTCTGTCGACAAATTTAAAATGTCTGGCTCCGCGTTGGTAGAGGGTGTCCATTTCGTTCAGGAATCTTTCTAATTCAAAAGGATAGGAAGTTTTATCTAATGCTGATAAACAAAACTCACATTTGAAGGGGCAACCTCGGGATGCTTCGATATACATGACCCGTTGCTTTAAATCTTCTTCATTATACACGCTGTAAGGAAGAGTAAGTTCACTTAATCGAAGGGATTTTGAGTTTAATATTTTATTAGCTGGTGGCTTATTTGACAAAATATCCACACACAATTGATAAAAACTTTTATCCGCTGCTCCGGTTATCACAAAATCAGCGTGTTCAAATAGTGATTGTTGCTCGGTTTCGTAGCTTATTTCCGGACCACCAAGTACGATTGTTATTTCCGGCGCTATCTGCTTTATTTGAGAAATTACTGCCAGGGTTTCCTGGCAGTTCCATATATACACCCCAAAGCCGATGATAGAAGGATTTTGCTCCAGTAGTTTTTCGACAATATCTATAGCGCGAGTATTAATCGTATATTCGCAGATTTTGGAGCGTTTTTGTAATTCGGCCAGATTAGCGTAAAGATAGCGTAATCCAAGGCTTGCGTGGATATATTTTGCGTTTAAGGTGGACAGAATAATCATGGCGCGCAGTTTAGCATGAAAATTTGCCCTTGCTACAAGGAAATTGACGACTACTCTGAATAATCAGGTGTTTCCATTATGAATACAGGAAGTTGTTTGCTAACATCCTATTAATCTAAATTAATTGAGCACTCAATAAATAGCTTATGTTATTACTTATAACTTATGTCCTGATTGCCCTTATCTTTTCATTTCTTTGCTCCATTGCAGAAGCAGTGTTGCTGAGTGTTACAACGGCTCATATTGCGGTACTGGAAAAAGAACAAAAGAAGGTAGGCAGTATACTTAAAACGCTTAAGACCGACATAAATAAGCCACTTTCGGCGATTTTGACTTTAAACACGATTGCTCATACAACTGGAGCAGTTGGTGCAGGCGCTCAAGCGGCGATTGTATTTGGCAGCGCTTACGTGGGAGTCGCCTCAGCGATATTAACACTATTAATTCTATTTTTATCTGAGATTATTCCTAAAACAATCGGCGCGAGTAATTGGCGCAAACTGGCGCCTGCGACGGCCATAGGCTTAAAATTTATTACCTGGTTACTCTTTCCTTTTGTCTGGATATCAGAAAAAATTACGAGGGGAATGGTCCATGAAAGCACTTTAACGGGATTTAGTCGGGATGAGTTTTCAGCGATGGCTGAACTCAGCGCTGAAGAAGGACAAATAGCCGACGATGAATCAACTATTCTAAGAAACCTGTTACTGCTAAGAGAAACCAACATCCAAAGTGTAATGACACCCAGAACAGTGGTTTTTTGTTTGTCGGATAACTTGCTGGTAGAAGAGTTTTTTCATAAATACGACCAAACTTCGTTTTCACGAATTTTGGTACATAGCGGCGATCAGGAAGACATTAATGGTTTTGTCATACGCCGCGATCTTTTATTGGCTCAAGCGCGTGGTAATTTCAAAAATAAACTCAAAAAGTATCGTCGTGATGTTGCTGCATTGCTTAACACAGTATCGTTGTCACATGCGTTCAGTGAAATGCTACGCCAGCGCGCACAAATTATGTTAGTTGTTGACGAGTACGGCACTGTTAAGGGCATCGTCACAATGGAAGATTTGTTTGAAACATTGCTTGGACTGGAAATAATAGATGAGTACGATAAAACCGAAGATATGCAGAAACTTGCAAGACAAAACTGGCAGAAAAAAGCGAAAAAGAAAGGATTTAATATAGACAAATAAATGTGTTGCTAGGTCTAGCCTTGCCCTACGGGTGCTCAGCTAGAAAAGTTGCACCGCGTTACAACTCTTGTAAAGGGCTAGCCATTCCCTGCGAGTTGCGCCTTGTTCAACTTTCCTAGCTGAACACTGAAACCTGCATC
>Ga0316205_10000761_pt1 | contig 50837 bp, 39 predicted proteins | sample 3monthpyrite_MG_FD_204941 | JGI IMG/M metagenome (GOLD analysis project Ga0316205, IMG submission 204941) | Microbial mat bacterial communities from mineral coupon in-situ incubated in ocean water Damariscotta River, Maine, United States -... | ecosystem: Environmental > Aquatic > Marine >...
TTTAAAATAAGGATTGTAAATAATTCCAATTATGTTATTCCAAGGATCATAAACACTTGCAACCATTATTTCTCCTCCGACATTATTTGGTTCTTCATGTTTTGTTGCTCCTAAATCTATTAAATGTTTATAGACTTTTTGAATATCTTCAACTCCCCAATATGAAAACACATTTTCAGTCTTTAATTTTTTATCTCTATTCTCAGGTTGCAATCCTAACTCGTAACCGCTAATATTAAAGCCTACGTAAAAAGGCTCATCAAAATAAGGTTTAGTCCCGAAGGCTTTAGAATACCATTCAGTAGCTTCAATAACATTTTCCACCATATAAATTGTGGTGCGAAGCCCTAACATTAAAGATTTATTATCGCTCATACCTGAATTGAACTCTTAACCCTTTTATTTTAAACATTTAAAATAATCAAAAGGTTCTTGGCAATCTTCACATTTAAATAGTGCTTTACAAGCCGTTGAACCAAATTGACTTACTAATTTTGTGTTTTGTGAACCACAATTGGTACACTTTACAATTTTTTTATTTCCTAATAATGCATCTTTATCTGCATCAGCTTCCAAAGGAGCTGCAATACCATATTTTTCAAGCGCATCTCTTCCTTCCTCAGATATCCAATCGGTTGTCCAAGCTGGTGTTAACACTAAATCTATATTTACCTCGTAGCCTGCTTTTTTAAAAGCAGCTGTAATATCATCTGCTATAACATCCATGGCAGGGCATCCGCTATAAGTTGGCGTTATTTTAATTAATACTATATCATCAACAATTTTAGCATAACGAACAACTCCCATATCTAGAATAGTTAACACAGGAATTTCTGGATCAGATACTTGATCGAGAATTGGAATTAGTTCTGTATCTATGTCTGCATGTTGAATCATTAACTCCCTCATTAATTACCAGGACATATTAGGATATGCACGCTGCATATATTGTAATTCGGCTAAAATATATCCCATATGTTCTGTATGAATGCCTTGTTTACCTCCTTTTTGAAAATATTTCAAATCTGGAACTTCTAAAATTGCTTCCTTGAGAACTTCTGAAACATTCCTATAATATTCTTCTTTTAATTTAGATGTATCTACTCCAACACCTTCAGTAATCATTATGTTATCCGCTTCTGTTTGATGAAATAATTCATCAGTATATGTCCAAAGATCATTTATGGCATTTTGAATGCGTTTATGACTTTCTTCTGTCCCATCTCCCAAACGCTTCACCCAATCTGAAGAAAAACGCAAGTGATACGACACCTCTTTGATAGACTTTTTCGCAATTGCCTCTAAAGTCTCATCACTACTATTTTGAAGTTCTTTCAAGAACATAAAATGATACATGTCAAATAAAAACTGACGTGCAATGACATAAGCAAAACCTGTGTTAGGCTGCTCTACAATTAATGTATTTACATATTCTCGCTCTGGTCGCATCATTGCAATTGTATCTTCACTAAGATCGTCTCCTGCAATTTTTGCAGCATATTGATAATAGCTTCTAACTTGTCCGAATAAATCCAAGGAAATATTAGTTAAAGCAATATCTGTTTCCAATGTTGGTCCATGACCACATAACTCACCTAGACGTTGACCAAGTATTAGACTATTATCTGCGATTCCTAATATGTAATTATATAAATTGGTGTTTTTCATCTTTTATATTTATTTGATGAGATCCTGAATCAAGTTCAGGATGACAAATTATTGATTTGTCACATATGTTTTATTTCGTCTGGCAAATCGTAAAATGTTGGATGACGATATACCTTATCTTGAGCAGGCTCAAACATCTCACCATTATGCTCAGGATTTGATGCTGTTATATGGCTTGATTCAACTACCCAAATACTTACACCTTCATTTCGTCTAGTATAAACATCACGTGCATTTTCCAGAGCCATTTCAGCATCTGCAGCATGAAGGCTACCAAAATGGCGATGTTCTAATCCGTTTTTACTTCTTACGAAGACTTCCCAAAGAGGCCATTCTTTTTTCATTATCCTGCTTTATTAAATTTTTTGTTTTGTTGTTTTTCAGCATGAGCTATTGCTGCATCACGAACCCATTCACCATTTTCCCAGGCTTCAACTCTTGCTTTCATACGTTCTTTATTACAAGGACCATGTCCTTTAACTACTTGCCAAAATTCGTCCCAATCAATAGCTCCAAAATCGTAACCTTGCTTTTCCTGGTTCCATTTTAAATCTGGGTCAGGAATTGTTAGTCCTATCAACTCTGCTTGAGGAACCGTTTGATCCACAAACTGCTGACGTAATTCATCATTTGTTTTGCGTTTTAATTTCCACTTCATTGATTGTTCAGTATTTGGAGATTCATCATCTGCTGGACCAAACATCATAAGCGATGGCCACCAAAAGCGATTCAATGCATCTTGTGCCATTGCTTTTTGCTCTGGAGCACCTTGTGCCAATTTCAAAGTTATTTCATAGCCTTGACGCTGATGAAAACTTTCTTCTTTACATATACGAACCATAGCTCTTGCATAAGGTCCAAAAGAGGTTCCGCAAAGTGCTACTTGATTAATAATAGCTGCACCATCTACTAACCATCCAATAGCACCAATATCTGCCCAGGTTAATGCTGGATAGTTAAAAATACTTGAGTATTTCGCTTTTCCTGTATGCAACTGTTCGAATAATTCATCTCTAGTAATACCTAAGGTTTCGGTTGCACTATATAAATATAATCCATGACCACCTTCATCTTGAACTTTCGCCAATAATGCCACTTTACGACGTAAAGAAGGTGCTCTAGAAATCCAATTTCCTTCTGGCAGCATACCTACAATTTCGGAATGTGCATGTTGAGACATTTGCCTGATATGTGTTTTACGATACTTCTCAGGCATCCAATCTTTAGGTTCAATTTTTTCGTCACGTTCTATACGTGCTTCAAATTCTTCCTCTAAACTTTTAATTTGTGCTTCACTCATAATTTATACATCAAAATCTACAACTATCTTTTCTGTAATTGGGACAGCTTGACAGCTTAATACAAAGTTTTGTTCAACTTCTTTTTCTTCAAGTGCGTAATTCACTTTCATTTTTATTTCACCTTCAATAACTTTACACTTACATGTACTACATACACCTCCTTTACAAGCAAATGGCAAATCTGCACCTGCAGATAATGCGCCATCAAGGATATTATCGAAATCATCATCCATTACAAAATGGAATTCTTTACCTCCATCAATTATAGTTACTTGAGTACCATCAATTTTTTCCTCAAGAACTTCAGCTATATGTCTGTTTTCTTCTTCTGAGCTACCTGAAAAGAATAATTCATAATGAATTTTATTTTTATCAAGTCCAGCTGCTTGCAATTCATCTCTTATTAAGAATATCATATCTTGTGGCCCACAGATAAATGCATGTGCAGTATCTGGAATATCAATAAATGTTTTTGTTAAAACAGCCATTTTTTCCTTGTCGAAACGTCCATTTAAAAAAGGAATATCACGTAGTTCCTTTGTTAAAAAATAAAAGACCTGAAATCTTCCAAAGTATTCGTTTTTAAGCTGCTCAATTTCTTCTTTAAAGATAATTGATTTTACCATTCGATTCAAGTAGAAAAGCTTAAATGTACTATTGGGTTCCTTTTGCAAATGAGTTTTAATTATAGAAAGCATTGGTGTTATTCCGCTTCCAGCTGCAAACGCTACATAATTGTTAGAAGTCGTTTCATCAACCTCAACAAAAAATTCTCCATGTGGCGGCATTACCTGAAGTTCATCTCCTTTTTTTAACTCATTGAATGCATAATTAGAAAACACGCCTTGACGTATTGTTTTTACTGCAACTTTCCATTCATTGTCTAAAGGACTTGTACAAAGCGAATAATTTCGTCTAATATCCTCACCATTAATTTCTTTACGAAGTGTTAAGTGCTGACCTTGTTTAAATTTAAATATTGATTTTAAATCTTCAGGAATATCAAAGGTGATAACTACTGTATCCTTTGTTTCCTTATATATATCTAAAACTTTTATGTTATAAAAATCTGCCATATTGCGTTTAAAATACCAAACTAACACTTGTTAGTTTTAATCACAAATTTACAAAATAATATGATAACTATTTGTTAATTCCTTTAATGAGTATCAAATTCAATTCATTTGTGAATTTTTGAATGTCTAAATCTTCTTTTTTAGGTAGCCATATATAAAGCGAGCGTAAAGTAGATAGCATTGAAAACAACATTACTTCTGAGTTTCCATCAATAAGCTCTAGTTCTTCTATCCCTTTCTCAATGATGCTTCTAAGATCATTTTCGTAATTCCTTCGGAGCTTTAAATAGTACTCTAATTCTGCTTCCAAGTGCATCCAATCACTATTTAAAGATGCCATACCAAATTGATTATTCGAAGTAATATTTACATGTAAAGTCACAATTTGTTTTAATTTATCAATACTACTATTCTCGGAGTCTTTAATAATTTTCATTTGCTCTGTAAACTGTTCAGCTAAAGAAATTATAATCTCAGATAAAATTTCTTGTTTGGACTTAATGTGATTGTATAGGCTTGCTGCTTTAATACCCATCGCTTTAGCAATGTCACGCATTGTTACAGCACTAAATCCTTTTTTTTGGAACAATATTGCAGACGTTTGAATAATTTCGTCTTTACGTGTTTCGTATTTCAAAAGTTGTAAATTTGTTATAGAAATTATGATGAAGATACTGAAAAACTGTAACACAAGTTACAAGCCAGTCATTTAATATTTCTGTTATTTGCAAAAACATTATTTATGGGACTTTTTGATTTTTTATTTAAAAACAAGAGAAAGATGGTTGAAGAATTTATGTCGAAAGAGGCAATAGTATTGGATGTACGAACAACAGCAGAATATTCAAATGGAGCAATCATAGGTTCAAAGAACATTCCTCTACAAACACTTAGTAATGAAATTGCGAAAATTAAAAAACTAAACAAACCTGTAATTACTTGTTGTGCAAGTGGTATGCGGTCAGCTACAGCTGCAAGCATGTTAAAAAATAATGGCATTGAAGCCATGAATGGAGGTGGCTGGCAAAGCTTAAGTCAACTACTTGCTAACTAGCTCATAAAAGAGTAACTTAGCTAGCAACCTTCAACTTTAAAATATATGGAACTCAATAGAAGAGAATGGCTAAGAACAACTGCTCTAGCTGGCGGATTTACACTTTTGAATGGTTTTACAACTATAAAACCATTAACTACAGAAGAAAAACTAAAATTCAACCCTCGTAAACTCAGCAATCCTATTAGGTTAAGCTCAAACGAAAATCCTTATGGACCGTCAGAACGCGTTAGGAATGCAGTGAAAAATGCATTTGATGATGGTTGCAGATACCCTTATGAATATGCAGATGAATTGGCGGAAATGCTAGCAAAAAAACATGGAGTAGATAGAGAGAGTATTATTATTACTGGAGGTTCTACCGAAGGACTTAAAATTGCAGGTATTACATTTACAGCTGATGGTGGGGAAATAATAGCTGCTAAGCCCACTTTTTTAGCAATGATGCAATATGCTGAAATGTGGGGAGCAAATATAAATTGGGTTCCAGTTGATAAAAATATGGGATATGATCTTGACGAGATTGAAAAACGCATTTCATCAAAAACAAAAATGGTATTTTTATGCAATCCTAACAATCCAACTTCTACTTTATTGCCAGCTGATGCCCTTGTTGATTTTTGTTCTACAGTAAGCAAAAAAACAATTGTGTTTAGTGATGAGGCCTATTATGAATACATTGATGATCCAAAATATCCTTCAATGATTGAATTGGTTAAGAAAGGAGAAAACGTTGTGGTTTCTAAAACATTTTCGAAAGTTTATGGAATGGCTGGAATGCGTATTGGCTATTTGATTGCTAAACCTCAATTAGCGCAAATTATTAAACTAAATGTTGTTGCCATGAGTAATGTTTATGCTATTGAAGGCGCAAAAGAAGCTTTGAGAGATGAAGAATTTTTTAACTTTTCAATTGAAAAAACTAATGAATCAAAACAGCTTATATATGCAGCTTTAGATCATTTGGGATTAACTTATGTTAAATCTAGTACAAACTTTATTTTCTTCAAGTCTGGAAGAAACATAGATCTCTTAGGGAAACAGATGTTAGAAAAAGGCGTAAGAATAGGAAGAGCGTTCCCTCCTTTTTATGATTGGTGTAGAATAAGTACAGGGACTACTGAGGAAGTTAGGGCATTTACCAAGGCATTAATTTCGGTATATTCTTAAACAAAAAAAGCATTAGATCTCTTTGTTTCCAAAGGTCACTAATGCTTCAAAATTTTTGATTAATAGCATAGCAAATATAGAATCCTATTAATGTGAATTGCATATTTTTCGACAACTGTTTAATTAATTAGATAAACAGAAAAATAATGCACATTTAATCGATTAAGTTGTTTTTTTTTGCTTTTTGAACAGCCTCAAGCTTGTTATGTACTTGCAGTTTTCTGTAGATATTTTCAATATGCTTTCTTATCGTTCCTGTTGAAAGAATCAAGTTTTTAGCTATTAAATTATAGCTTAACCCTTTACTAAGCTGCTCTAATACTTCTGTTTCTCTGTTGGTTAATTTAATATCTTCTTGTTCTTCTTGATTTTCAATTTCAATAGGATTACGAAGCAGTTTTAATGTCTTTAATGCTATTGAAGGATTCATTGCTGCGCCTCCATTTAATGTATCAACAATACCATCATGTAAATCTTTAGCATTTATTTCTTTCAATAAATAACCATCTGCTCCAGATTTTATAGCATTGAAAATATTCTCGTCATTATCAAAAACAGTCAACATAATAATTTTAATGTGAGGATATTTTTGTTTTATAATAGCAGTAGCATCAATACCATTCATTATTGGCATTTCGATATCCATTAGAATAAGATCGATATTGTGATTAGTAGCAAGCTTCTCAATTAACTGTAACCCGTTTAGTGTCGAAAACTTACAATCCAAATCTTTAAAAAACGACAGTTTCTCTTTAACCGCTTTTATTAAAAAAGAATTATCATCTGCTATGGCTATTTTTATACTCATTACTAATATTTTTAATGAATTAGCTATTTGGTAATTCTTATTCTAGTACCTGTTTTTTTAGTCGATTCTATTTTAAAATTCGCTTTAATTTCTTCAGCACGTTTTTTCATATTATTTATACCATTTCCTAATTCAGCGTTAGCAAGATCAAAACTTTTTCCATCATCTTTAACTTCAATCTCAATTGAATTCTTATTGTTATGAATATTTACTGAAATCTTACTAGCTTCAGCATACTTAATCGCATTGTTTACAGCTTCTTGTATGATTCTGTATATATTCATGCCTATTATTGAGGTAAATGTCATTTTTGAATTTACATCTTTATCAATACTAAATTCAAATTGTATATCCTTTGATGCAATATCTGCCTTGTCAATAAAATTTGAAATTCTTGTTTGCAAGTCTTCAAAAGTGATTTCGCTTTTATTCATTGCCCAAATAGTGTCGCGCAATTCATAGATAGTTTCTCTCGTAAAAGAACTAATTCCAGAGATTTTATGCTCTAAACTTTCATTGGTTATATCAAAACCATACTTTAAATTATCTAGCGAAGAAATAATGAATGTAAGTTGTGCTCCAATATTATCATGCAAATCTCTTGAAATTCGTAAACGTTGTTCTTGAAGTTTATTTTGAGTTTCAATTTTTACTAATGCTGCTTTAAGTTCACTTTCTTTTTGAAGTTGCTTATTTTTTAATTTTTGTTGATTATAAAATAAATAACCTATGACTCCTAAAATTACTGCCAATCCTAAAAGTCCAAATAGTTGATAATTACGCTGCTGAATAACAACATTTTGTTCAGCCAATTCAGCTCTTTGCACTAATATTTCACGTTCTTTTTCGGCAGTTTTGTAACGCTCACTAACTTCAACTATTTGTTTTGTTTTGGTTTCATTAAGCAATGAATCTTCTATCCCTTTATATTCAATATAATTCTGCAATGCACTTTTATAGTTTCCTTTTTTTACGTCCAGTTCGTGAAACCTATAATAAGCTTCTAACTGATATTTACGTGTACCATATTGAATGGTATTTTTCATGGCGCTATCAAGTATTTTTTTTGCAGCTTCATAACGACCAGTCTCAAGATAAATTTTGCCAAGATTTACTAATGTAACTCCTTTTCTATCTTCAAATCCTGGAACAGCAAGTGATTTTATCGTATACTCTTCGGCTTTATCATACTGCTTTAATTTACTGTAACTATTCCCAATGTTTGAGTACGTTGTTCTAGCAAAACCTAAATCGCCAGCTTCCTCACTCAATCTAACTGCCCTGAGGTTATAATATAAAGCGCTGTCAAATAGTTTCTGATTAAAATTATCCTTCTCAGCTAATTCATCATAAGCGATTCCAATTCTGCCATAACACATTGCTTGCCCTCTTTTATCACCAATTTTTATCGCCAACTCTAAAGCTTTTCTATTCCACTTTATTGATTCCTTAAACTCGTACATCCTGTCGTGTATATAGCCAATAAATGACATATCACGTTGAATATTACTTTCTAAATTATTAATCTGATTAATTTCTAGTGATTTTAAAGCGTGAGTTAGCGCTTCTGGAAATTCTGAAAATAAAGTAAGAATCTTTGATTTTTGATAATAAAGGTCAGATAGCCACTCATGTTTAGCAATTTCAAGATATGGTGTAGCTAACTTAAAATTATCAAGTGCTTTAAATGCTGATTCAGTAAGATATGAAGATGCAATTAGATATAAAGCTTCACCTTTTTTAGTTTCATTTTTATCAGCATCAGAAAGAGTTAACATGTTTATGGCATGAATTCTAGCCAATGAATCATTTTTAGTAAGCAATTGGTTTGCGCGTTCACTAAGTTCTTCTATAGTAACAAGATTTGAATCGTTTTTAGTTTGAGCAAAACTATTTGAAAAACAAAGAAATAACGCTAAAAGCAGATGTGAATAATTCTTATTTAAACACAAAAAAAGCATCAGTACGCTTTTCTTTTTACAGACAAACAAACATGACGCTTTTTTAAAAAAATTGATTAATAGCATACCGAATATATAACATATTGTGTTTTCACATTCTTTTTTTTCGATGAGTGGCAATTAAAAAAGATTAAGCGCAATATAGAGTATATTACGCCTAACCGTCTATTCTCAACAGCAAGATTAATTATTAAGATTGTATGAATAAATGGTGCTATTATTAGCTTTATAGTACAAATAGCCTCCATATTCATCTACTTCGTAATCCGGTTTTTTATCTTTTAAGATAATTTCTTTCTCAGGTAAACCTGAATCTTTACTAACTTTTATTAAACCAACACCATCATCAAGTTTTGTTAGTATAAACTGTGCATTTTCAGTTGCAGCAGTTGCACTAAATCGCTTTGCCATTTCATTAAATGAAGCTGAGGCAATAGCAGCAAATGCATCTGACTCTCTTTGTTTTTGAGCACCATAACTATTATACTGCCCAATTGCATTTCTATTTGCTCCAGCTTGAAAACTTGCATCAGCCATCATTGCGGTTGTAGTTAATGCCAAAGCACTTAGAGCAACAATTGCAAACGCGCTTTTACCAGGTGAACGAAAATATTCATGAAATTTCTCAGAACCATCAAAATTTAACATCATCATATTTTGATCTGATGCTAATAATAAGCCATCATCTCTAATTTCTACGCTTGTCGGATTTTCTTTTTCGTCAAACTTATATGTAGCAAGTGTACTAATATCACCAGAGTTCTCATCAATTGCAATCATTTCTTGACCTGTACTAATTAAGAACCTACCATGAGACTCATCGTAAGTGCTAGTAACAGCTTTTGCTCTTTTATATTTTATTGGTTTTGACCAAATGGACTCCCCAGAGTCAAGGTTTACAATATTAGCATCTTCATCTGTAATATAAATCATGCCTTTATTGGTCAATGCCATTGTATGAATATTTTCACCTGTTTTTAAAGGTTTCTTGAATAGTGGCTGTCCTTCAAACGAAATTTTATTTATTCCACCAGACTGAATTCCAAATAAAATACCATCATCCATAATATAAAAGTGTTGAACGTAGCCTTTTGTTTTTGGTGCTTTTTCCCAAAGGTCTTCTCCACTACTTGCCGATAGGAATGAAATATTACTTTGCGCTTTTGCTGCAGCCAATTTTGCCAATCCCTTTTTACCAGAATCTGCAACATCGCTAACAATTGCTAAGCCTTTTGAAGTAATTTCAAAATTAGACACTTTTCCTTTTAATTTTTTTCCATCAGACCACATTTCCGCACCAGTAGTGCTTATTTTATGAACCTGATGATTCTTACCTTTATTTACAAATGCATAAATTGATTTACCATCTTCTGCTGGCATAACAAAGTCCACCGCTTTTAACCCAAGCATCCAACTTTCTTCACCAGATACCATGTCAATTCTATAAATACCCTTTGCTGAAGGTAATATTATTCCTCCATCAATAATACTCGGTTGTCCTGTCAACGTATTAGAGCCTTTAAGACTGAAAAGTTTTTCTTCAGCTCCAGTTTCCATATTATATATACCAACTGCTTGTGTATATTTTTCTTTAGCTGTTCGTTGTCCAGATACTATAAGTTTGTTTTCAGGCATTAATAAAGTAGGTCTTCCAGCTGCTTTCCATCCATTTACTTTAGTATCAAAAATACGTTTCCCAGAAACAAAATCTATAACGCTTTGCTTCGCTGAAATACCGCCAAAACCAGCTTGACCAACCATTACGTAAGGTGTATTAGGAACAATAAATAATTCCTCTTGCTTTACTTTACCATAATCGTCAAAATTAAATACTAAACCTTCTTGACCTGGTTTAATTCCGGCTAAACCATTACCATGAGCAACAAGTAACACACCAGCCTCAGTCAATGTCATATAATCTATTTTCCCACCAATATCATAATTATGATCTGGTGTTTCTGCTTTTTGTGCAATTAGTGATGTTGTACTTAAAAAAAGCGCAATCATCATTATGCTTTTAATTTTAAATTTTGTTTTCATAGTAAATGCTTATGTAGTTTGTTTGCTTAAATCAAAAGAACCCTCTGTAATGTTTTTAATAGACTGATCTCCATTTACATTTTTACAAGTAAACTCAAAGGTCCCTTTTACTTTAGTATCTGTTTCTTCAGAAATCGAAATTGTGCCCACCAAAGTAGCATCATAAGGAGCTTGCCAAATTTCTGGAGCTGTTGGATTACTTACATCTACCTCAGTATAAGCTGCTGTGTTTGTAACAGTAATATTAGCTCCTGTAAATTCGTAAGTACCAGTACCTGTATAACCAAATATTGTCATTGCAAAAGCATTTCCATCACTATTGGATGCAATAATTATAAGATTTTGTCCATCATTCGCTAATGTTGCCGAAGACGAAATCTCCATTGATTGATAAGAAGTCCCATCTACTTTAGCGACTAATGTTCCCGAAGCTGCATTACCACCTCCACCTCCATCATCATCGCTTTTTGAACATGATGATAAAGTGACTAATGACATTGTCATTACTAATAACATAAATTGTTTTAAAGTTCTCATTATTGATTATTTTAGAATTAATACATTCCAAAATTGCAACTAAAAGAGATTTAAGTCAATACGATGAATTGCGTATATTTTAAAATACGATGTTTGGGAAATTAGACTGAAGAATTGATTTTCGAGATTCTAAATTTTGAAGAAATTGTTGATGAGCTTCTGAATTTGGATTAAAAGGCTTGTGTTGTAGTCCTTTTTGAATTGCATCTACTTCATACATAGTTTTGGTAGCATCCTCAGTAATCCAGACTTCCTGAAACTTCTCCCAAATATAATTAATAGCTGTTTGATTTGGATGCAGCATATCATCAGCATAAAAACGATAATCGCGTAACTCGTCCATCATAATTTCGTATGATGGGAAATAATACAGTTTTTCCCTTGGGCTCACTACTTGATGAATTCCAGCAATTAAATGTGCTTTGCTTTGCATATTCTCAATAAACCCATCTTTTAAGTGACGTACAGGAGAAACCGTAAAAATAAATGACACTTCTGGATTGACAGTCTTTACCAAACTGGTAATTGCCTCTAACGATTGTGCAATTTCATCAACTGAGAGTAATTCTTTTACAAACTTTTTTTGTGGCACTTTGTGACAATTAGCAATAATGGTATCTGTTTCAATATGTCTGTAAACCCAAGCTGTGCCTAAAGTGATTATGATGTGCGTTGAGTTGTTAAGTTGTTTAGCTGTTAAGCCGATTTGCTCGTTTAAAATATGTAACATTTCATCTTTTGATGATGCACTTAGTTTAGAATGTGCATCAAAACAATGCCATTGTTCATTAAGAAAAAAGAGGTCTCCCTCAGTAAATTCTTTTTCATTAATAGAATTTATAATTAAGGTTTCAACGGCTAAAGGTTGAAATAAAATGCCAAATGTATTTTGAAGATTTTGAAACTTATAATAATCTAACTTTTTTCCAATGTTTTCCACAAAACAAGAACCTAACAGCAAAATTTTTGAGGTATAATCAATTTGATTATACCGCTGTGGTTCTAATAGTATTGTTGTTTGTAGTTTCATAGTTGATTTCTGCCTACTCAGGAATGGCAGTTTACTGAATGTGCTTATTTGATTGTCTATTCTTTCTAATAAAATATATACCTATTAGCGTAAAAATAATTCCTGTTACAAAACCAAAAATCATACTAAAAAGAATAGACAACTCACCTAATCCATTATCTAACTTTTTAGTAAAAAGGTTCCATGATTGGTATAAACCTATTCCTAAAAAATATATAGAAACTGCTATTAGCAAGTATCCTATAATTCTTTTCATAATCTTACTTTAAATAATTTTTTGCCTCTACCAAAGCCTCTCCAATACCTTTAGGATTTTTTCCTCCAGCCGTTGCAAAGAAAGGTTGTCCTCCTCCACCTCCTTGAATAAATTTACCCAATTCTCTAACTACTTGTCCAGCATTTAGCTTTTTATCAGCAACTAATTCTTTTGAAATATAGCATGTCAGCAAAGCTTTTCCTTCATTTTCAGCAGCAAAAAGCAAGAATAGGTTTTTATACTCACTTCCTAGTTCAAAACATAAATCTTTCATTCCTGAAGCATCTAAATCTAATTGCTTTGCTAAAAACTTAACACCATTAATCTCTGTTAATTCATTTTTTAAATCGCCTTTAATATTCTTTGCTTTATCTTTAAGTAAATTTTCAATTTGTTTTTTTAAATCAGCATTTTCAGTTTGTAAATTTTCCAGTGCCTTTACTGGTTCTTTCGCATTATTCAGTAAATCTCTCATTTCAAAATACGCTCTGTTATTTTCAAAATAGAAATCTTTAACTGCATCATTTGTAATGGCTTCAATACGCCTTATTCCTGCTGCAACGGCACCTTCTGATTTGATTTTAAAATGCCAAATGTCAGCTGTATTTTTTACATGTGTTCCACCACATAATTCTATGGATTGCCCAAAGCGAATGGTACGTACTGCATCTCCATATTTTTCACCAAACAATGCCATTGCACCATCTGAAATAGCTTGTTCCATTGGTACATTCCTATTTTCCTGTAATTGCAACTTACCACCAATTCTTGCATTTACAAAGTTCTCAATATCTCGTAATTGCTCAACCGTAACTTTAGCGAAATGTGAAAAATCAAATCGCAAATACTTAGAATGTACTGCTGAGCCTTTTTGCTCAACATGAACACCTAAAACTTCTCGCAATGCTTGATGCAATAAATGAGTAGCTGTATGATTACACTCTGTTCTATGTCTTTGTTTCTTATCTACAACAGCTCTAAATGTTTCTATTAAATGATCTGGTAGATTTTTAGCAAAATGAATAATGACGTTGTTTTCTTTCTTAGTGTCAATTATATATATAACATCACCATGAGCATCCTCAAGATAACCCTTATCTCCAACTTGACCTCCTCCTTCTGGGTAAAATGGAGTCAAATTAAAAACGAATTGATACATTTCACCCTCTTTTTTTGATGTCACTTTTCGGTATCTAGTAATTTTTACATTAGCTTCTAATGCTTCATACCCAATAAACTCTTGCTCAGCATCATCTACCAAAATTGTCCAATCCTCTGTAGATATTTCGCTTGCTGCACGCGAACGTTTCTTTTGTTTATCAAGCTCTTGTTTAAACCCTTCTTCGTCTAGTTTTAAACTTTTTTCAAAAAGAATAAGCGCAGTCAAATCTATTGGAAATCCATACGTATCATACAATTCAAAAGCCTTCACGCCAGAAACAGTATTGCCTTTAGTCTCTTCAACAATACGATTTAATAATATCAAACCTTGATCAAGAGTTCTTAAAAAAGAAGCTTCTTCTTCTTTAATTACATTTTCAATAAGTTGCTTTTGAGATTTAAGTTCAGGAAATGCTTTTCCCATCTTCTTGCTAAGAACATCAACTAATCTGTAAATAAATGGTTCTTTTTTATCTAAAAATGTAAATCCATATCGTACTGCACGACGTAAGATTCTTCTAATGACATAGCCAGCTCCTGTATTACTTGGTAATTGTCCATCAGCAATTGAGAAAGCTACTGCTCGAACATGATCTGAAATAACACGAATTGCCACATCAATCTTTTCCTCTTTACCATAATCTTTATCAGTTATGGTTTCTATTTCACGAATTATTGGTGTGAATACATCTGTATCATAATTAGACTGAACTCCTTGTAATACCATACACAAGCGCTCAAAACCCATTCCAGTATCTATGTGCTTATTTGGCAAAACCTCCAGTGAACCATTAGCTTTTCGATTGTATTGCATAAAAACTAAGTTCCATATCTCAACTACTTGAGGATGATCCATATTTACCAAAGACTTGCCATCCACTTTCGCTTTTTCTTCAGCCGAACGAATATCCACATGAATCTCACTACAAGGTCCACAAGGTCCTTGGTCACCCATTTCCCAGAAATTGTCTTTCTTATTTCCCATAAGGATTCTATCCTCAGGCACAAATTGTTTCCAAAGATCATAAGCTTCTTGATCCATTTTTAAGTTATCTGTATCATCGCTTCCCTCAAAAACGGTTACGTAAAGAATATCTTTATCTATACCATAAACCTTAGTTAACAGTTCCCAAGCCCAAGCAATGGCTTCATTCTTAAAATAATCGCCGAAACTCCAATTCCCCAACATTTCAAAAAGTGTATGATGATAAGTATCATAACCAACTTCTTCTAAATCATTATGTTTCCCAGAAACACGCAAACATTTTTGAGTGTCAGCAATACGGTTATTTTTAGGCTGAGTATTTCCTAAAAAATACTCTTTAAAAGGCGCCATCCCAGAGTTTACAAACATCAATGTTGGGTCGTCCTTCAAAACCATTGGAGCCGAAGGGACTATGCTATGCTTTTTATCTTTAAAAAACTCTAAAAATTTATCACGTACGTCCTGAGATTTCATCTATCTGTGTTAAGCTTGTTCTAATAAATTGCTTATAATGGTAAACAATTTTTATATTTGTAATTCGTTCTATTTAATCCTGCAAAAATAGAATATTTTAAGATATGTCTAAAGTAAAATATTATTACGATTCTGAAACGCTTTCTTATAGAAAGATAGAGCGTAAAAAGCGAACGACTTTTAAGTACGCTTCTGTTTTTATTTTAGCTTCTGCTTTATTTGGATTCATCTTTGTTTTCATTGCAAGTCAGTATTTTGAATCTCCTAAGGAAAAAACTCTGGCTAGAGAGCTTCAAAACATGCAATTGCAATATGACTTAGTGAATAAAAAAATGGATGAAGCTGAAAACGTTTTAGCCAATGTTGAAGAACGTGACAATGCTATTTACAGACTTTATTTTGGAGCAAATCCGATTCCAGAAGAACAGCGACGCGCTGGTTTCGGAGGAATTAATCGTTATAAAGATTTGGAAGGCTATGATAATTCTAAACTTATAATTGAGACCAATAAGCGAGTTGATATTATTCAGAAACAAATAGTAGTGCAATCAAAATCTCTGGATGAAATCAGAATTTTGGCTGAGGAAAAAGAAAAGTTCTTAGCTACTATTCCTGCAATTCAACCGGTTAAAAATGAAGATTTAACAAGAATGGCTTCTGGTTATGGCTACAGAACAGACCCTTTTACCAAAGTACGTAAGTTCCATTATGGGATGGACTTTACTGCTCCAAGAGGCACTCCTATTTATGCTGCTGGAGATGGCGTTATTAAACGAGCGGACGGCAGTGCAACAGGATATGGTAAACATATAAGAATTGATCATGGTTTTGGCTATATGAGTCTTTATGCACATTTATACAAGTACAATGTGAAATTGAACCAGAAAGTAAAACGAGGTGATCTTATTGGTTTTGTAGGAAGCACAGGACGCTCTGAAGCACCTCATTTGCATTACGAAATATTTAAAGATGATATAAGAATAAATCCAATAAATTTCTATTATGGCAACTTATCTGCTGCAGAGTTTGGAGAATTACTTAAAAAAGCATCTTTAGAAAACCAATCATTAGACTAATGCATATAGATCTTGCAGAGAAACGATATTACGGAATTGGCGAAGTTGCCAAGGCATTTGGTGTGAATACTTCATTAATTCGTTTTTGGGAAAAAGAATTTGACGCTCTAAAGCCGAAAAAAAATGCCAAAGGCAATAGGAAATTTACACCTGAGGATATCAAGAATCTCAAATTTATTTACCATTTGGTAAAAGAGCGCGGCTTTACTTTGGAAGGTGCGAAAATTCATTTAAAAGAAGAAAAGAAAGAATCACTTAATAACTTCGAGATTATTAGTAAATTAGAAGACATTAAAAGTCAACTAGTTAAAATTAAAAGTCAACTGTAACATTTTTTAATTAATATCTACTTACTAGTAGAAGAATTAAAATACATTAACCACAAAACTATTACATTATGAAAAAATGGCTTCCATTGATTATTATAGCAATAATCGCAATTGGTCTATATTCTTGGGGAAAAGGATTTAACAACAAAGCTGTTGGTTATGAAGCTGATGCTAAAACCGAATGGGCTAAAGTAGAAAGTGCATATCAACGTCGTGCAGATTTAATCCCTAACCTTGTAGCCACCGTAAAAGGATATGCTGAACATGAAAAAGAAACTCTTGAAGGGGTTATAAATGCTAGAGCTCAAGCTACAAAAACGACCATAGACCCTAGTAATTTAACTGCTGAAAATATGGAACAATTCCAGCAAGCACAGCAAGGGTTGAGTGGTGCACTATCGAGGCTTTTAGTAACTGTAGAACGCTATCCAGATTTAAAAGCAGATAAAAGCTTTTTAGAATTACAATCACAATTGGAAGGTACTGAAAACAGAATTAATGTCTCTAGAGATAGATTTAATGATGCTGTAAATATTTATGACAAGCATATTAAAGAATTTCCCGGAAAATTATTAACTGGATTATTTGGCTTTGATGAAATGCCTAGATATAAAAGTGCGCCAGGAAGTGAAAATGCACCAAAAGTAGAATTCTAACACACATACTTCATGTCTAAACTAGAAGATTTTCTTTCCGAAAACGATGAAAAGGAAATCGTAAAAGCAATACGAACAGCCGAAAGTAAAACTTCTGGCGAAATTCGGGTGCATATTGAATCTTCTTTACAGGGAAACATAGAACAACACGTTTTGGAAGTGTTTCACCAATTAAAAATGGACAACACAAAGCTTCAAAACGGTGTATTAATTTATATAGCTGTAAATGATAAGTCTTTTGCTATTTATGGCGATAAAGGCATTAATCAAGTAGTTGAAAGTGACTTTTGGGATTGTACCAAAAACACCATTCAGGAGCATTTTAAAAAAGGAGCATTTAAGCAAGGTATTATTGAAGGTGTTTTAAACGCAGGCAAACAATTACAAAAGCATTTTCCTTGGGAGCATCTTGATACCAACGAACTGTCTAATGAAATATCTAAAGGTTAATGAGACCATATTTTAAAATAGTTTTATTATTTCTAACACTAATTTGTTTTAATCAAACAACTTTAGCACAGTTTGAAATTCCTGAAAAACCTAAATTTCAAACTAGTGTTTATGATTATTTTAAACTATTGTCACCTTCTGAAAAAACATCCCTTGAAGAAAAACTAATTCGTTATTCCGATTCTACCTCAACCCAAATTGTAGTTGCTATTATAAGCTCTACTGAAGGTGAAAACATCAACTATTTAGGAGCGCAATGGGGAGAAAAATGGAAAATTGGTCAAGAAAAAGAAGATAATGGTGTTTTAATAATACTAGCAAGAGATGACAGGCGAATTGCTATAAATACTGGAATAGGTGTAGAACATTTACTTACAGACGCTATGTCTAGACGAATTATTGAACGAGACATTATTCCTTACTTTAAACAAAATGATTACTATGGAGGACTAAATAGTGGTGTGGATGCCATATTTCAGGTGCTCACTGGAGAATATCAAAACAATAGAACCTCTAAAGATTCATCATTTTTACCAATAGGTATTTTTCTTTTTCTGTTTTTAATATTCATCATCTTCATTATTGCTATTTCTGCTGGCAGAAAAGGTGGAGGTGGCAAAGGTGGTAATAGAAAACACTCAGGTTCAGATATTCTAAACGCTATCATTTTGAGTAATATGGGACGCGGTAGTTATTCTAAAAAATCGTCTGGTCGTGGTTTTGGTGGCTGGAGCAGTGGCGGAAGCTCATCTTCTGGTGGTGGCTTCGGCGGTGGTTTTGGAGGCGGAAGTTTTGGAGGTGGAGGCGCTTCTGGAGGTTGGTAAACGAATATCATTCACCAACCCTTATAATATATTTAATGCATCATCATCATTCTTCCTCCACGATTTCTAGAGTTTGCCTGTGGCCCCATACTATTAAACTTCCAGCTAAAACTTAACATAAAATAGCGTTTTAACACAGTACTTTGCGAATCTTGGATATAATTAGCTGTTGCCATACGGCGTGCATTGGTGTTCTGGTTTAACAAATCATAGGCTTTTAAAGTAATTGCTCCTTGGTCTTTTAAGACTGAATATGCTAAGGTAGTATTCCAAAACCAAGCACTTTTCTGAAAGCCAGCAGCGACATTAGGGTTATAATTAAACCTTATATCATTTCGCCATTCTAGTTTTTTTGGAACCGTTGTAGTTGTTCTTATTCCAACAGAGTGCTCAATAAAATCTTCGTCATTAAAAGCCACTAAATCAAACTTTCTTCTTGTAAACGACAAATTATAACTAGGTATAAACTGCATCACGTTTTTCCAATCGAATGTAAGCTCTAATGTTGGTGTTAACGAGTTAATTTTTGATGCATACTGCTCACCATTATTAAAGTTAATATTCTTATTCATGTTAGCCGATAGCGCAACTCTATATTTAAAAGTCTTTACAGTATCTATTTTTACAGATCTACTATAGCTAGCTCTAGAACTAAGGTTATAACCTCCATTAACATTGGCATACGTGGTGTTTCTAACAAAATTATCATCTACAATGGTATTAGAAACCACCTCATTATTCCTAAAGTTTGCACTTACATTACCAAAGAATCCTGTGCCTTTTTGAAAATCGAAAGAGTTATAATTGGCATACATTCGATGATTATTAGTTGGTTCAAGATTTGGATTCCCTATTACAGTATTTAATGGATCAGACACATCTTGAAACGGTTGTAACTGCGTTAAATCTGGTGAGTTATTATTTAAATTATATCCAAAACGCAACGAGGATTTTCTACTAAACCTATATCTGAAATTTGAGCGTATTTCTATGGCTTCAAAATCACGTGCTAAACTTAAATCAGGTCGTAAAAAATCCTTGTTTTTTAAATTTCTAAAGACATAGCGTGTTTCAAAACTTGTAAATATTTTGTCTTTTCTATGGCTAATTCTTACTGAGGGTGTATTTGTATTGTCAGTATATTCAAAATCAGTACTTAAATCAGTATTAAAATCGGTGTAATCTTGTGTTCCAGCATCAAAATCAAAAGTGCTTACTTTGTTTTCACGCTTGTCATTACCAATACTGTATCTAATATCCATATACCATTCTTGACCTTTTAATGGCAGCCTATAATTAAGACTTGTGGAAAACCCTTTTGTTGTCCTATCTCCATTTGTAAATTGATCTCTTATAATATCTTCAGGTGTGTCACCATAAATATTTGTAGTAGAATTTAAATAGTCGTCTGTTTCGGTAGAATTGTAGTTATTATCTAAACTTAACCTCAAAAAAGCACCATTGCTTCCAAATTTTTTAGTGATATCTATTTCGTTACTAAAATCTTTACCAACAGTTTCTATAAATGATGAGGAGCTAGTCTCGTTTGTTAATACATTTGCATCATCACGTGATGATTCGTTTTGTGAGAATTCTCTTTTATTTTTCGTAGCATTAAAAGAAGGTTCAATATCAATTCTTAATGTAGAATCTACTTCTATTTCAAACTCTAAATTGGCACTGTGGCTGTTCCCTTCGTTATAAGACCTTGAATTAGAATTTGTAAAATACCTTGCATCTGGAAGGATATTTTCTCTTTCGGTTGAAGTTTCATTTTCTGAGTTGCTTCCCGAGTAAAAATAATCGGCAGATATGTCTAGTTTTTCACTAATTTCATCAGCATAATTAATACCATAATTTTGTGATGTGGTAATACCTTGTCCTCCTCCAAAACCACGACCTCCAATGTTAAAAGACGTTCCACCTCCTCCAGAAGAATTAAAGGACACATTTCCGCCACTACCAAACATTCGGTAAATCTCACCAAAGCTAAAACCTGGCGAGTTGGTATTATTTCCTCCTGCTAAGGCACTTATACGCTGTTCGTTATCAAAAACATTGAGCATTCCAGCAAACTCATAACGTTCATCGGTTCCAGCTCCTCCAGATACACGTCCAAAAACACCTTTGTTTTTATCTTCCTTTATGGTAAGGTTAATGGTTTTGTTTTCATCATCGCCTTCTTCTCCAGTAAATGCTTGTGCTTTTGTTTTAGTATCGGTAATTTGAACTTTACTAATAAGTTCTTTGGTTAAATTTCGTGTAGTAATTGTTGGATCATTTCCAAAAAATGGTTTCCCATTTACCAATATTTTATTGACATCCTTTCCATTTACTGTAATCTTTCCAGCCTCATCTACTTCAACTCCTGGAAGTTGCTTTAATAAATCTTCTACATTAGCATCCCTTTTCGTTTTAAAAGATGCTACATTAAACTCTAATGTATCCTTTTTTACTGTAATAGGTGCTCTAGAGGTAACAACTACCTCATCCAACGCATTATCGTCAGTTTGCAACTTTACATCTTCAAGAGTAATAGTTTCTTTATCAAGGGTTATAACTTGTTTGTGAGTTCTATAACCTACGTATGAAATATATAAGTTTAGGCTTTTATCGTAAGCTTTTCCTTCTAGATTAAATTTACCGTCCCTATCACTAATGGTATAAGTAACTAATGTACTGTCTTTAATTCTTTCAAGATAAACTGTTGCAGACTCAAGAGGTTGTTTATCTCCATCAGTTATGACAGTCCCTGAGATTTTGAATTCTTTATTTTGAGCTATTGTGCTTAAAGTGCACATTAATAGAACGATACTAAAAAAATATTTCATGTTTGATTGATGATTAGTCGTAATTTCCGAAAACGAATATACCTTAGTTTTGGTATGAATTTTCTTAAATATTATATAAAATTTAGTCTTGGTCTTCTAAAGTAAAAATGGCTTCAACTGGTTTTTTGAATAATTGTGCAATTTTTAAAGCCAAAACTGTCGATGGCACATACTTGCCTTTTTCAATAGCATTAATAGATTGTCTGCTCACACCAATTTTAGTTGCTAAATCAGCTTGTGTTATATCTAGTTCTGCTCTTTCAACTTTTATTCTATTCTTCATAACTAGTAGATTTAAGTCTTAAAAAGTTAAAGCGGATTACAAAAAACATTAGAGGAGTAAACATATTAAATACTAATACATGGAAAAACGTAAAATCATATACAAACAATATTGTAAAAACTAGCACCATGTAATTAAATATGATTGCCCAAACCAAAGAGTCTTTTCTCAGTTTATAAATAAATTCATCTTCTATTTTTTCTTTCGAAAATCCAACTAACAATCCTCCGACTATTATTGCTAGAGCAATTAATTCATCCACAATACTGTTTTTAATAATTTTAAAAAATCCCTTTTCACTTCCAAAAAAATTGCTGTCGTTAAAAATTGACAAGACATCGATTTCTAACAAGTTGGCTTCATATCCATTAAAAACAAATATGAAACCTGCACTAAGTCCGATAATAAACAATATCCAGCCTAGTGTTTTGTATTTGTGTGGCAATAAATAACTTGTTTTCATAATACAATATATTTAAAATTATATTTCAAAAGTATACTATATTTTACTAAATGTCAAGTTTAATTTACTTTTTGTAATAAATAATTTACTAATCAATTAATTTTCAATCTTTTAAAAAATCTAAAATGAGTTGAGAAAATACTACTTTTTACGCATATAAACACTTACAGGAACTCCATTGAAATCAAAATGCTCACGCAGTTTGTTTTCAAGAAAACGTTTGTAAGGTTCTTTTACGTATTGTGGTAAATTACAGAAAAACGCAAATTGAGGTTGTGGTGTAGGTAATTGCATGATGTACTTTATTTTTACAAATTTACCTTTATTTGCTGGTGGAGGATGGTTCTCTATAATTGGTAACAGAACATCATTAAGCACACTTGTTTTAATTTTTTTCGTTCTGTTTTTATAAACTTCTACAGCAGTTTCAATAGCCTTGAACAACCGTTGCTTAGTCAACGTTGAGATGAACACAATTGGCACGTCTGTAAATGGCTCAATTTGTTTTCTTATATTTTTTTCAAAATCCTTTGTGGTTTTGTGATCTTTTTCAACTAAATCCCACTTATTTACCAAAATAACAATTCCCTTTCGGTTACGTTCTGCAAGCCAAAAAATATTTTGAACTTGACCATCAAAGCTACGTGTAGCATCAAAAACTAACAAGCAAACATCAGAATGCTCTATAGCTCTGACACTTCTCATTACAGAGTAAAATTCTAAATCTTCTTTTACTTTTGCTTTACGTCTAATTCCTGCTGTATCTACAAGATTAAACTCAAATCCAAATCGATTGTATTTAGTGTCAATTGAATCTCTTGTTGTTCCTGCAATATCAGTAACGATATAACGATCTTCACCAATAAGTGTATTTATAAATGATGACTTTCCTGCATTAGGTCTACCAACAACAGCAAAACGAGGTAATTCTGTTTCTTCTACTTCTTCTATTTCAGGTAAAGCATCAACCAAAGCATCTAACAAGTCACCTGTCCCACTTCCGTTTATACTTGCAATGGTATAATACTCGCCTAAACCTAAACTATAAAAGTCAACAGCGTCTTGAGCTCGTTTACCATTATCAACCTTATTCACTACCAAAAAAACTGGCTTGGTAACTTTACGTAATAATTTTGCGACGTCTTCATCCATTCCTGTTACACCAGACTCCACATCTACCATAAAAATTATTGCATCAGCTTCATCAATAGCAAGCTCTACTTGCTTGTCTATTTCAGCTTCAAAAACATCATCACTTCCTTTTACATACCCTCCTGTATCAATTAATGAAAACTCTTTTCCGTTCCAATCACTTTTACCATAATGTCTATCTCTTGTCACACCACTAGTAGCGTCAACGATAGCTTCTCTACGTTGTATTAAACGATTAAAGAAGGTTGATTTTCCAACATTTGGACGTCCAACAATTGCAACTATATTGCTCATAATTATTCTATTTTATCTGCATTACATATCCTGTAAGCGGCTGCAAAGGTAGTGTTTCCTATGTGAAGAAAAAACCTTAAATTGTAGTGTTTATTTTTATTACTATGCCTTTAAGTAACGAAGTTGTATTACGACCACGATTTAAATTTAATGTAAATCAAGACAATGAATTCTTATTAAGCCTTTTTGAAGAAACAAAAAACGCACAATCAGAATTTATTGTATCTCGTGTAGACGACCATGTTTTTATAAAAATACCTAAAGAGAAGCAACATTTTTGGTCACCTCAATTGCATTTAGAAATAAATAAAAACAATAACGATAATGATAGTACAATTTATGGTCTGTTTGGACCAAATCCAACGGTTTGGACCATGTTTATGTTCTTTCATTTTATTGTAATAGGTTTGTTTTTAGGGTTTGGCATTTGGGCATACACCAATTGGTCGCTAGACAACAACTATACTTTTCAGTTATTTATAACACTTTTTATGATTGTTATTTGGTTTGCGCTTTATTTTGGAGGAAGCATCGGAAAGAAAAGTGGTATGAACGAAATGCACATGCTCCATCATTTTATGAGAGACACTTTACGGAGTCAAAATATTCACGCAGAACAGTAACCTGATTAGTGATTGTTTGAGCAGTATTATTTTTTGGTGGACGTGTTGAAAAAACTACAGGACAACCTGAAATGTTTTTGTTGTATCAATTTATTAGAGAACATCTAAAACTTTAATTAGTGCGTACATGATATTATATGTCAACTTATTAAAGCACTCTCAAATGAAAAAATATCTCTCATCTATTATTTTCGGAATTTCAATAGTTTTTGCCGCATATCTTCTTGGGAATGCATTTATGAATAGAAACAAAGCGGACGGCATAGTTTCTGTCACAGGTTTAGGCAAAGCAGATTTCACCTCAGACCTTATTGTTTGGGAAGGCTCATTCTCTAGAGAAGGTTTAGATTTACAAAAAGCATATCATGATTTAGAACAAGACAAAAAAATTATTTTTGTATATCTTCTCAATAAAGGTATTACTAAAGAAGAGCTTGTATTTAATGCAGTAAGCAGCAGAAAGAATACAAGAACAAAATATTCAAGTCAAGGCCAATACATTGGAGAAGAATTTTTAGGCTATGTACTTACTCAATCATTACAAATAGAGTCTAATGACGTTGAGAAGGTCGAGCAAATATCAAGAGAAATTACTGAGTTACTAAATAAAGGAATTCAATTTTACTCGCAATCACCTCGTTATTATTATACAAAACTTGCAGATTTAAAAATTGAAATGATTTCAAAAGCCACAGAAGATGCTCATATAAGAGCAGAAAAAATAGCAGAGAATTCTGGAAGCAAATTAGGTAATCTTATTTCAGCAAAAATGGGTATTTTCCAAATCACTGGTCAAAACTCAAACGAAGATTATTCTTGGGGAGGAACGTACAACACAGCTTCTAAAGAAAAAACAGCTTCAATCACAATGAAATTAAATTATGAAGTTGATTAACATTATTTATTATTATATCCAAATCGTTTAAGTTGATTTTGATTACTTCTCCAGTTCTTGTTCACTTTTACATACAATTCTAAATGCACTTGCTTGCCAAAAAATTTCTGTAAATCTTTTCTAGCTTCAACACCTACTCGTTTTAGTGCTGAACCTTTATGACCAATAAGGATTCCTTTTTGAGTTTCACGTTCAACCATAATGACCGAACGCATTCTTATAATTTTTTCTTCTTCAAAAAATTCTTCGGTATCAACTTCAACTGCATACGGAATCTCTTTTTTGTAATGCATTAAAATCTTCTCTCTAATTTTTTCATTTACAAAAAATCGCTCAGGTTTATCTGTTAATTGGTCTTTAGGGTAAAAAGCTGGTGATTCTGGCAGCAGCTCAATAATTCTACTAAAAACTTCTTTTACGTTAAACCCTTTCAACGCAGATAATGGAAAAAACTCAGCATTTGGAACTTTACTTTGCCATAACGCTGCTTGTTCTTCTAATTCTTCTTGATTAGAACTATCTATTTTATTTAATAAAAGTAATACAGGAATTTTAGAATTGGTGATTTTATTGAAAAAAACCTCATCTTTCAATTCCTTCTCACCAATTTCAACCATATAAATTAATATGTCTGCATCTTCAAAAGCCGACTTCACAAAACCCATCATGGACTCTTGCAACTCGTAAGCTGGTTTAATAATCCCAGGTGTATCAGATAATACCACTTGAAAATCATCCCCATTTACAATACCAAGGATTCTGTGTCTCGTAGTTTGCGCTTTCGAAGTAATAATAGATAACTTCTCTCCTACAAAGGCATTCATTAATGTTGATTTTCCAACATTAGGATTTCCAATAATATTTACAAAACCTGCTTTGTGCATTTTTTAATTTTTGACAAAGTTACAACCTTGATTGGTTTTATTTTTAATAAACCATAATTTAAGCTAACCATATTAGAGTTTACCATCTTGATTATCATTGAATTTGTCAGCTTCGCATAGCATATTCTGCTATTTCAATCTCATTATTTTGTATCTTTATTAAAATTTGATTCGATGAAAATCAATGTCCTTACTATATTACTTTTTTCACTTCCTATTATGTGTATTGGGCAACGGAAAGAATTCAACAATGCTTCTGAAAAAAATACCGTTGAAGCGTATACCGAGTTTTTGGAACAATATCCAAACAGTAAATTTTCTGAATCTGCTAAAGAAAAAAAAACGAATTTATGTGTGTATATAGATAAACTTATGAAATCTTATGCCAACTTATCGATATCATATTTAACGCCCTGCCTTGAAACCAAGAACAAAGCAGATGTAAAAAATTTTGTTGAATCCCTCTTCGAAGGCGAAACATGGAGCAAAGCGTTAACGACAAACTCCTCTGAAGATTTTGAAGCTTTTGTAATTAAATTTCCAAACTCAAAATATGTGGAAATAGCAAAAACTATCATAGAAAATTTAGAGTGGAAAAATACTTTGCTAAACGACACAGAGGAGGTTTACAAAAAGTTTAAGACGCGTTTTCCTGATTCCAAAAGGAACAAAGAAGCAGATAGCATCCTAATTATCCTCAACACTTTTGCATTACCTAGAGCCGCAAAAAAAGGAAATTTAACAAAAGTCAATGCTCTTGTAGCCAATGCTGATACAGATATGAAATCACGCGCTTTAATGGAAGCTGTTTGGGGTGCCCTTTATACTGTCCAAGCTATTGAAACTCAAAAAAAGAAAGTTGGTGGCTATGAGTATAATGATTTTGATGTTGTTTCAAAACGATTGGGAAAAGCACCTCGAGAATCTTACATTTCCATTATTGAACTTTTACTCCAAAACAAAGCTGACCCAAAACATTTTTCGTTTGAAAGCTTTGGAAGTGTTGAAGTTAGTAAAAAGGAACGTGCAGATGCATTAGTCAAACAAGTTGCTGAAACGGGTTATGCTTCTTTAAGTCAAAAAATTGGAGGAGATGTAAACCTTAAATTAATACCATTTGGTACTGGAGGATTCTCAATTAAAGTAGTTGCCGAAATCCATAAAGCAGAAGACATTCTACAATTGATAGAAAAGTAAATCTTCTAAAAAGGTATTAAATTTTGATATTTCACCATTGACAAAAAGCTAATATTTACTATCAAAAGCATTCATCAATGTTGATTTTCTAACGTTGGGATTCCCAATAATATTTACAAAACCTGCTTTGTGCATTTTTAAACTTTTGGGCAAAGTTACTCTAAAAATATTGATGACATCTTAAAATATTATCGATGTTTTAGAAAACAGACACCATGAAATCAATACAACTTTCTATCCTATTACTTGTATGCTTATCCTGTTTGAATTCACAATCCAGTAACGAAGCTACAAATTCAGATTTAGCCCTTTTTCAAAGCAAGTCAAAAACCCACTATTTTGTTGATAGCAAAACGGGTTTGGTGGTCTATCAAAGAGAATTCCCATCGGATTGGGAAGTGGTTTCAAAACCAACTTATGAGATAGATACTGATTTCCCGATGTTTTTATATGCTATCCAGAACCAAAAAAGCTTGAAGGCATTTAATACACCTTTGCAGCAATTTGTAGCGTTTCAAAATCCGCAGTACGCACAAATGATGCAAAGTTATGGCATGACCAATATTAGGTCTGTGGCTTCGGCGCAAACAATGGTAGCCAATGAAATAAAACCCCTTATGGAAAGCGATGGCTTTAGGTTTGTTTCCAATAGGGAATTTCCTGAAGTGATAGCTTACATAAACCAAAAGAAAATTGAAATGGGGTTCAACAATATGGATATTAACATTTTAGCTACGGAATGGGTCAATGACGATAATATAAAAGGCTTGGCAACATTAACCCAAGTGGTTTTAAGTTATGGTAACGAAATGGGAATGACTGAGCCAATGACCATCTGGAACTATCAAATGGACTATCTTTTTGCGCAAAGTAATGACTATGAAGCAGCACTAAAAACAGCCATTTCCTCTAGCATAAAACAGATTGACAGCCCTAATTGGAAAAAATACCAAGCGCAAGTACTCAACTTTAGGCAACAGCAACAAACAGCACAGCACCAACAACGTATGCGCAACCAACAACAGCAATTTAACCAGCATCAACAAATGATGAAAGAACGCTACGCAGCCCAAGATGCCAACCACGAAAGCTATATGAACAATTTACGAGGCACACCAACTACAACAGGGTATTCATCAGATGCCAGCCACCAAAACTTTATAGATATGATAAGAGACGAACAAAATGTAAGTTTAGAGGGAAAAACCTTTAAGGTACAAGCTGGTGCAGAAAAGTATTGGATGAACAGCGATGGAAAGTACATTATGAGCAATGATTTATTTTATAATCCAAACAGGGATCCTATTTATAACAATCAGAATTGGAACCTGACCACAAAACAAAACTAATTAGCGTGATGACATGCTTTAATTTTTGACGATGTACTATTAGAGAAGACAAATAAAAGCACTTTAATTTAAACGTTAAACCAGCAAAATAAGTAAATCGTCCTTTAATGATTTGAGATATAGCAACTTTCTGTTATCTTTATATATTAAGATGCCAAAAGTTACAGCTATAATCGACCAAGAATCCAGTCAAATTCAAATTGTTAGGGCAATAAAAAACAATGACCTTAAGGTATTGAAAGCACTTTACCAAGCAAATTATCACAAAGTAAAAGCCTTAGTATTGAGTAATAATGGCTCTATAGCGCATGCCAAAGACATTTACCAAGACGCTTTTATTGCCGTTTGGAAAAATATTAAGAATGATAAGTTTACGCCCAAAAACGATACTGCAATTGATGGCTATTTGTACACCATAGCAAAAAATAAATGGATGGATTATTTACGATCTAAAAGATATAAAAAAACTTTAGTTACAAGTTATGAAACTCATTTTAATATTTCAGACATAACTATTGATGAATTTAGTGATGACAATACTAATGATGAACGATTACATAGTGTAATGCAGTCTTTTAAACACTTGGGATTGCCTTGTAAAACATTACTAACGAAATTTTATTTTGAAAAAAAGTCAATGCGAGACATTGCAAAAGAATTAAAATTGGATGCTGCATCAACCAGAAACAAAAAATATAGATGCATGCAGAAATTAAGAAAATTAGCCCTAAACCTAAAATAGAACAATGAGCCAGAACACAGAATTAACACAGGAATTATTAGAGCTTGTGGAAAGATGCTTAAACAAAACTGCAAACACAGAAGAACTTAAGGATTTTGAAGCGAAGCTTAAAACTGATTTGGCTTTTAAAGCGCAAGTGGCAGATATTAAAACGCTGCTTTTTGGCATTGAAGAACAATCGCTTAAAGAGAGCCTAAATGTTTTCCATGAGGAACTGGATCATGAAACAAGCAACAAATCTGTTCCAGTAAAAACCATGTACATTAAAAAAATTGCCGTGGCTGCTATTTTGGTCATAGCATTAGGCAGCTTTTGGTTTTTTAGTGGTAATACCAATGAGAAACTGTTCGCCAAATACTTTTTGCCTGATCCTGGTTTACCAACAATGATGAGCAAAACTTCTAACTTTGAATTCTATGATGCCATGGTTAATTACAAACTAGGTGATTACAGTATTGCCATTAAAAAATGGAATGAATTACAAGAAAGGAAACCCAATAATGACACGCTCAACTATTTTCTTGGTGTTGCGTATTTAGCATATAAAGATGAAAATGCAGCCATAACATATCTTAGCAGTGTAACAACATTATCACAAAGCACTTTTAAAAATGAAGCCTATTATTATTTAGGATTAGCATATTTAAAGGCTGGAAATGTGGAGCTTAGCAAAAAAAATCTTAACTTTAGCACTATTGATAATAGCAAAAGCCTCCTTTCTGAACTAAACGACTAAAACTTGTTTAATATGAAAATATGTTCTTGCTATTTTAATTTAGGAATATTATGCCTTTATTTAATATTCAACACATCTTCTTATGCCCAAAATAATGAGTCTTTAATAGAAGTAGCTTACAAAGAAGCAGATAGCCTTTATAAACTAAAAGATTTTAATGCTTCAGAAAAAAAATTACATCAATTAATTAAATCTATCGGCGACAAAAAAGCAGACGTAGACATACAGCAGAAATTATATAATTTATTGGGCTTAATAAATTATAATTCACAAAAATTAGACAGCTCTAATTACTATTACAAAAAATCATTGGATTTCTTGAAGTATACCTCAGAAACAAGCTTGGAAAAGAATTACACATCTGGAGTTATTAAAAATGCCATGGCATTAAATATGTTTAATACTGGAAAAACAGAAAACTCTATTTTAACATTAAAAGAAGCCATTTCAGAGTTATACCACTACACATATAATGTTTCTGATAGTGATAAAAAACTAGTAGCTGTAAAAAAACGCTTGACGGTTATTGATAATCTTGCAGGATTTTATAGAGGTGTTGGTGAGAATGAACGCGCCATTAATTTAGCAACTTACTCTTACGAACAAAAACAGAAGATATTACCAGAAAATGACAATGGGCTCATAATTTCTCAACTTATCTTGGGCCATTTGCACTTAATTGCAAGAAATTATGAAGATGCTGGAGATTTATTGGATAAAGGACTGATTAATATTGAAAAAATCCCTTTTGCAAAAAGTTATGCCTACTTAGTTAGAGCATCGATTTATGAAAATGTAAATGATCTTGAAAACGCAAAAAATTATTACGAATTATGTGAAGCTGTCTATAGAGAGAGCTTTAACGGTAACTACTCGAGAACATTTTTAGATGGCATTATTGAGATGTCTAATTTCTATACCAAATTAGATATGAACGATAAGGCATTGTCTTTGGCAAAAGAAGGTTACAACTTTACTCAAGAAAAAACATACGAAAACGACTTACTTCGTTTTTTTCAAACACAAAATCTTGCAGGAATTTACTTTAAAATTCAAGACTACGATAATGCGTTAAAATACAGCGAAGATGCTCTTTCCTTTTTTGATAGTAGGCATTTACAAATGAATAGCTTATTAGATTCTATTCAAAATGAAACAAGAAAACCTAGATCATTACTTATTAAATCTAAGTCTGAATACTTTTTAAATAAAGAAAATAATGTTGGCGATCTTAAACGTATTTTATCACTAACAGAAAAAGCTCTTGAAATAGTTGAAACTAAACGAAATATTATAAAAACACCTTTCGATCTTGAGACGCTTTTAATAGATCATAATGATTTAATAAGTTTTAGAAAACAACTCTTTCTCGATTTATATAACAAAACGCAAGACAAGTCCTATTTAATAGACTTAGTTGGACTTCATGAATCAAGTCTTTATAATAGAATTAGATCTAGGCTTAATCTTAAAAAAGTTGCCTTTTCAAATGTGCCAAATGCTGTTATATCAAGAGAACGTGAGCTAAAAGAAGATATGCAATCTTCACTAAGCTCAAGTGACGCTAGTATTGATTCTTTTTTCTCGTCCAACGAAAAATGGACTTTCTTTCTAGATTCGCTTAAACAAAATTATCCTAAATACTATAAAATGCGCTTCGCAACTATAGAAGAACCTTTAGGTAATTTGCAAAATAACATTCCAGACCAAACAACTATAGTCCGTTACCTTTTTATTGAGAATGATTTGTACGCATTTGTAGTTACAAAAGCTGAAAAAAATATTTATAAACTGAATTTTGAAAGTGTAAAAAATCACATTATAGAGTTAGCAAAAAATCAATCGGATGTCTCAGAAACAAGCGTAAAATACTTCGAGCTTTATCAACAACTCTGGCAACCTTTTAAGGCAAATGTGACAACAGATAATATAATTATTATTCCTGATGGCCAACTTTTTAATTTAAGTTTTGAAATCTTAACACCAACAAAAATTAATTCGTTTAATGAATTAGCTATAAATAGCTTGATGGCAAAGCACAATATATCCTATAATTACAGCCTATTATTATTAAATGAAAACAGGAAAACTGTTGATTACAGCAACTCTTTTGTTGCCTTTGCCCCAGAGTTCAATGATAAAATGAAGGAAGGTTATAAAATCAGTATTACAGACTCCATTGCAATTGACAAGACTTATCTTAGCTTATTACCTCAACCTTTTAGTGTTGATCTCGTTAAGGAGTATTCTAATCTTTTTAAAGGAGTTTCGTTTATAAATGAAAATGCATCAAAAACCATATTTACCAATGAAGCTAATGAACATAAAATTATTCATATAGGCACACATGCCGAATCGAACAATGTGTCGCCAGAATTGTCACGCTTAATCTTTGCAAAAAACAATTCAGACGAAGACAATTCATTATATACATATGAGATATATAATCAGAATTTAAATTCAAATTTAGCTATTCTTACAGCTTGCGAAACAGGGAAACCAAGCTACCAATCAGGAGAAGGCATGATTTCATTAGCGCATGCTTTTAATTATGCTGGAAGCGAAAGTATACTTACGAGTCTGTGGAAAATTGATGAGCAATCTAGCACACAAATTATCAAACTTTTTTATGATAACATATCGAAAGGATTATCAAAAAACAAAGCATTGCAACAAGCAAAATTAAGCTATATCGCCACGGCTAAAGGCAGAACCATCGCTCCGCAATATTGGGCTGGATTAGTACTTATTGGAGATGCTTCACCAATTGACATGCAAACATCCTCCAACTTAATATTTTGGATACTTGGCATCTGCATTGTTATCCTTTTAATGGTTTTAATCAGAAAAAAGAAGCGCACATAAAAAGAGTTGCCATTTCTAGCAACCCTCTTACTAACTAATAAACTCTAAAAATAATTCCCCAATTAATTAATAGCAATGACGTTTATTATATATACATCGAATGATTTAAAAAAAGTCATCAAAACAAATCAAAAAAAGGATGACCACTATAACAGTAGTCATCCCATAAACCAATAATATGAAACGATATGATACTATTGTTTTATTAATCGTTTTACTACAGAAGTATTGGCAGCAGTAATTTTAACGAAATACATACCGCTTTGGTAATTTTGCGTAGAAATAACTTTATTTGTTCCCATACCATTCAAATCGATTTCCTCAATCAAGCTACCCTTTATATCAGTAATATATAATCTAGTCAAAAGAATGTTTGAGTTATTTTTGAGTATAATATAATCGTTAGCAGGATTTGGGAATAGTTGAAGTTTATTCTCTAAAAATTCTTGGTCATCAATACCAAGTGCATCTTCAACAGTAACGTTGAACATACATTGAGCAGAATTTCCTGAATCATCAGTAACTCCAACAGTTATGATATAACTTCCTACACCTAACACAGTACCTGGAATTGGTGTTTGAACACGATCTAAATCATTATCACAATTATCAGAATCAATTACATCTCCTTCTAGAAAGTAATCTGGAACAGTGTAAACTCCTCCATCAATACTCACTGTAAAATCGCCAGGACAAATAAGTTCTGGTGAGGTATTATCTGAAATTGTTACCATAGCTGTTGCCATAGCTGAATTTCCACTTTGATCAGTTACCGTAAGTTCTACTGTATTTGAACCAAGATCAGCACATGTGAAATCTGTGATATCTAAACTTAAGGTGTCCATCATACAATTATCTGAGGAACCATCATTTACATCTGCTGGAACTATGGACACATTTCCTGAAGCATCCAACTGGACAGTAATATCTTGTGTAACAACTATTGGATCCACGGAATCCACAACCGTTACTTCAGATGTTGCTGATGCGCTATTTCCGCTTTGGTCTGTAACTGTAAGTTCTACTGTATTTGGACCAAGATCGGCACATGTGAAATCTGTGATATCTAAACTTAAGGTGTCCATCATACAATTATCTGAGGAACCATCATTTACATCTGCTGGAACTATGGACACATTTCCTGAAGCATCCAACTGGATAGTAATATCTTGTGTAACAACTATTGGATCCACGGAATCCACAACCGTTACTTCAGATGTTGCTGATGCGCTATTTCCGCTTTGGTCTGTAACTGTAAGTTCTACTGTATTTGGACCAAGATCGGCACATGTGAAATCTGTGATATCTAAACTTAAGGTGTCCATCATACAATTATCTGAGGAACCATCATTTACATCTGCTGGAACTATGGATACATTTCCTGAAGCATCCAACTGGACTGTAATGTTTTGGGTAATCACAATTGGGTCTATGGAATCTGAAACTGTTACTGTTGCTGGAGCTGATGCACTATTACTACTTTGATCAGTTACTGTTAAGGTTACTATGTTTGTTCCTAAATTATCACAAGTGAAGTCTGTTATGTCTAAACTTAATGTTTCTACAGTACAGTTATCACTTGACCCATTATTAATGTCTCCAGTGGTAATGCTTGCATTTCCTGAAGCATCCAATTGTACTGTAATGTTCTGTGTAACCACCGTTGGATTTATAGAATCTTCAACCGTTACTGTGGCATCAGCACTTGCGAAATTACCTGCTTCATCTGTTACAGTTAAACTTACGGTATTATCTCCCAAATCATCACAGGTGAAATCGGTAATGTCCAACGCATACAATAAATTGGCTTGCAAGGTGCAATTATCTATTGAGCCATCATCTATATCATTGGTTGTGATGGACACATTTCCAGAAACACCCAATTGTACAGTTATATTTTTGGTAATTACAGTTGGTGGTTCAATATCCAATTTATCAGAAATAGTTAACAACACTTGATTATTGCCAGGATAAGTAACGTCAAATGTATAACGCTTTCCATCTTGTTCTACAATTATTGGTGTTACCAAATTTCCTGTGGCAATAGTTCCAGTTGTTGTAGCTATGATAAAGGTATCATTTACATTTGCATCAAATCCTATAGAAATATTAACATTACCTTCAAAAACGACATTGGTTCCAGTAATGGCTAATAAATCGTATTCTGCTCCTTGTGCTAAACCATCTAATTCTACATCAAGCACCGCTGATGCAGTTGATGAGTAATCGCCAAGAACCGTCAAAATTCCTGGAGAGCCTCCTGGTCCTGTTGTACCATCATTTGTAAAGTTGGCTGCAACTGGAATATCGAGTGTACCAACGCCTGAAATGACTCCTGTAGTTTGATTGTTTAAAATTGTCGAAAAATCCAATTCACCAGAATTGACATTAATGGTTCCTGAATTAAAGGAAGGAATTGCAATGGTTACAAGCGTTGGTGCAGATGCGTTAAGAGTTCCAAGATTATTAAATGTTTGAGGTGCAGTTCCGGAGGGGCTTATATTACCAGCATCAGTTAGCATGTTAATTGTACCAGGGGCCTCATTATTTAAAATCCCATTTGTTGCTATAAATAAATCGCCAGCACCATCGAAATCAAGAGACCCTTCATTGTTCAAAGTTGATCCTCCGTTTATAAAAACGTTACCAGTCTGAATTTTTAAATTGCTTTGATTGATTAGGGCACCACCTCCAATCACAGAGCCACTCGGCCAAATTATATTAGCCGCACCTCCAAAACCTAAGGTTGCCGTAGTAGCCGTATTCACAGTGACCGAATTCCTCCAGTTTAGAACCCCGTCCATTGTACCAGATAATGTTCCTAAAAGTATGACATTAAGATCCCAATCTAATGTTCCGGTCGCAAACGTATTATAAGTTCCATCTGTCAAAGTTATGGCTGGATTACTTAAATTTAACACACCCGTTTCTACCTGAATCGCACCGTCAATATTATTGAATTCCAAATTCAGAGTAGAGGCATCTGTGTCAAGAGGCATGGTCATTTTAATAAGTCCGAAATTATTAAAAACACGTGGCGCGATACCCGAAGCAGAAATGCCAGATCCGGGAAACTTAAATTCAACTGCACCTCCTATTTGATTATTCAAAACAGAATCAGTTCCTATAAAAATATCACCTGCACCATCTAAATTAATGGCTCCGTTATTATTAACAGTCGTTGCGCCATTAACAAAGACATTTGCGGAAAGCGTACTTATGATATCTTCATTTGTGAAAGTCCCACCACCAATAATGCTACCACCTACCCATGAAATCGTTTCATTACCAGTAAAATTTACTGTCGATACACCGGGAGAACTAAAGCCGTTTCTCAAATTCAGCACACCATCTAATGCCCCAGTTAATGTCCCAGAAATTGTTAACGTAGTATCCCAATCTAAAGTTCCAGTAGGAAATACATTATAAGTTCCATCATTCAAAACAATAGCGGCATTAGTCAAATTTAAGATCCCATTTTCAACTTGAATGGTTCCGTCATTATTTGTAAATTCCACGGCAATAAGTGCCGAATCAGTACCTCCGGGAAATGATGTTTTAATAAGTCCGGTATTATTCAAATTACGCGGTGGAATTCCAGATGCACTAATGCCAGAACCATTGAATTGAAAGTCAATAACCGCTCCAATTTCATTATTGACAGCACTATTAGTACCAATAAAAATATCGCCTGCGGCAGTCAGATTAATAGTGTCCTGATTTATTAATGTGGATCCATTTGTTACTATGACATTTGCACTATTGGTATGTATTTTAGATTGATTAGTTAAGGTTCCTCCACCATCGACATTTCCGCCCAACCAATTAATTATTTCAGTACCTCCAAAATTAAAGGTTGCTGTGGTTGTTACGGTAACGGTTTGTCTCCAGTTTAGAGTTCCGGCAATATTCCCGGTAAATACTCCGGAAATTTCGAGGGCTGTATCCCAATCTAAATTCGCATCTACAAACACATTATAAATGCCACCGTTAAGAACAATGTTACTGTTTGCTAAGTTAAGTGTTCCGCCTTCAACCTGAATCGTTCCTCCATTATTTGTAAATTCTACGCCAATATTTGCGAAATCAGTACCGGCGAATGAGGTTTTAATAAGTCCTGTATTATTTAAAATACGTGGTGCAATTCCGGAGGCACTAATATTTGAACCGCTGAATTGAAAATCAATGGTACCAGCAGCATTGTTGTTTATTGTACTATCAGTTCCAATAAAAATATCGCCAATGCCAGTGAGATTTATGGCATTTTCATTATTAATTGTCGTAATTCCGTTCAAGACAACATTTGTTGAACCTGTGTTGATTGTTCCATTATTAGTTAGCGTTGAGCCTCCTCCATTAATAGTGCCACCAGCCCAATTCACAATAGCATTGACGCCAATGGTAGATGGTTCTGAAAATGTAATATTAGTATTCATATTAAAGGTAGAGTTACCTTGTACATCAAAAGATTTTACAGTACTAGCAACATTAAGCGTTACTGTAAATCCTGTTGGGATAATGACATCATCTGATGCTGTTGGCACTAAATTGGTGTCCCAGTTATCTGTATTGTTCCAATTGGTATTGGCTCCAGCGCCAGTCCAAGTGGTTTGCGCAATCGCTATTGCAGTAGAAAAACACAATAGCGTTAATAGTAATAATCGTTTCATGATTAATAGCTTTTAAAGGTTTATATACTACTACATCGAAACGATTTTAAATAGTCATCAAAAAATCATAAAAAAATTAATGCCTACTCAAATATTAAAAACCATAAAAACTGAATAAAAAGTTCCATAAGCATAAAAAACTACTAAAACCAAGGTATTTTTTATATCTTTCGTCTTCAAACCAATTTATTAAACTTTTACAATGACTGATCAAGAAATAGCCAAGGACATTCAATTAAAACACATTAGCAAAATTGCTGAAAAATTAGGCCTCAATGTTGATGATATTGAAATGTATGGAAAATACAAAGCCAAATTACCACAATCAGTAATTGATAAAGAAAAAATCAAAAAAAGTAATCTTATTCTTGTTACTGCCATTTCACCAACGCCAGCTGGAGAAGGCAAAACTACCATGTCAATTGGGCTTTCCGAAGGATTAAACCAGTTAGGAAAACAGACAACTGTGGTACTGAGAGAACCATCTCTTGGTCCTGTTTTTGGGATTAAAGGAGGGGCAACAGGTGGAGGTTACTCACAAGTACTTCCAATGGAAGATATTAATTTACACTTTACAGGCGATTTCGCAGCTATTGAAAAAGCGCACAATTTATTGTCAGCAGTTATAGATAATAATATTCAGAGTAAAACAAATTCTGTAGGTCTCGATCCAAGAACCGTTACTTGGAAACGAGTTATGGACATGAATGATAGATCGCTCAGGAACATTGTAATTGGATTAGGAGGTACTGGGTCTGGAGTACCAAGAGAAACTGGTTTTGATATTACTGCTGCATCTGAAATTATGGCAATTCTTTGCTTGTCTGATGATTTAGAAAACCTAAAAGAACGTCTTGGCAATATTTTTATAGGATACACTAAGGATAGAACACCTATATATTGTAAAGATTTAAAAGTTCAAGGTGCAATGGCAGCTTTACTAAAAGAAGCTATAAAACCAAATCTGGTACAAACTATTGAAGGCAATCCAGCTATTATTCATGGTGGTCCTTTTGCCAATATTGCACAAGGAACAAATTCAGTAATTGCGACTAGAATGGGAATGTCATTATCTGATTATACGGTAACTGAAGCTGGTTTTGGTGCAGATTTAGGTGCTGAAAAATTCTTAGATATTAAATGCCAAAGTGCAGGTTTATCACCAAAAGCTGTAGTACTTACTACAACAATAAGAGCTTTAAAATATCATGGTGGAGCAGATCTGAAAAATCTTACAGAAGAAAATGTAGATGCATTGAGAAATGGCCTACCTAACCTTGAAAAACATATTGAAAACGTTAAGCAATTTGGCATTACACCAGTAATTGCTATCAATAAATTTATTACTGACAGCAACGCTGAAGTTGCAATCATAAGAGAGTTTGCAGAATCACAAAATATCAGAGTTGCTCTAGCAGAAGTTTGGGCAAAAGGTGGTAAAGGCGCATTAGAATTGGCTCAACATGTTGTTGATATTGTAGAGGAAGGATCTTCTAATTTCAAACCAATGTATGATTGGAGCATGAGTGTGCAAGATAAAATTGAAATTCTAGCAACAAAAATATATGGAGCAGATAATGTGGAGTATACATCTTTAGCAAAACGAAACTTAAGAACCATTGCCAATTTAGGTCTTGAAGGACTTCCTGTTTGTGTCGCTAAAACTCAAAAATCATTATCAGATAATCCAAAATTATTAGGTCGTCCAAAAGGTTTCACTATTACAGTTAGAGAAATAGAAATTGCCGCTGGTGCTGGTTTCTTAGTTCCAATTACTGGAGATATGATGCGAATGCCTGGACTTCCAGCACATCCTGCATCAGAAAATATTAGCATTGATAATGATGGGAATATTTCAGGTTTGTTTTAGGAATTAAATCCTGATATAACTTATTATGTATTAACCATATTAAAACTCAAACCAACCAACATGACATCACAATTTTCTAAGTTTTTTTCAATAGCAATTGCCCTCCTTTTTTTTAGTTCTTGTTCTGATATAAATAAAGAGGCCGCAACCATGATTATTCATGGCGGAACTATATATACAGTAGATTCAAGTCAAGCAACTGTTGAAGCCGTCGCAGTTAAAGACAATAAAATACTCTTTGCTGGAAGTATGGAGGAAGCTGAAAGTTTCAAAAATGAGCAAACTAAGCTTATTGACCTTAAAGGAAAAACAATGACGCCCGGTTTAATAGAAGGACATGGCCATTTTATGGGATTGGGTTATAATGAGCTTGAACTAGATCTAATGAATACTAATAGTTATCAAGACATTATTGATGCAGTAGCTGAGCGTGTTAAAACCGCTGAGCCAGGTGAATGGATTACTGGAAGAGGTTGGCATCAAAGTAAATGGGATAGTGTGCCAGAATATACTGTTAAAGGATTTCAAACACATCATAGACTAAGTGAAGTATCTCCTGATAATCCAGTTTATTTAAGACATGCTAGTGGCCATGCCAGTTTTGCAAATGCCAAAGCAATGGAAATTGCTGGATTGGGATCTTTATCTGCAGAAGGCATTAAAACCTATGACATTGAAGGCGGTGAAGTTATTGTTGATGAATTTGGTAGACCAACAGGCATTTTTAATGAACGTGCCATGGGTTTAATTGGCAAACATACGCCTGACGACACACCTGAATCTGATGCTCAAGCCTTTAATTTAGCTATTGAAGCTTGTTACAAAAATGGTATTACGAGTTTCCATGATGCTGGAATTGGAAGAGGAACCATAGCATTATACGATCGTATGAAATCTGAAGGCAATATGAACATTAGAATTTATGCAATGCTTACTGGTGGAGATGAAGAGCTTCTTAATGAGTGGTACGAAAAGGGCCCAAATATAGATCCTGATCATAGATTTACTATTAGATCTATAAAATTAAATTGTGATGGTGCATTAGGAAATCGAGGCGCTTGGCTTTTGGAACCTTATACAGATAGACCCGATCATTTCGGCCTTGAAACGCTTCCAATGGAAATGGTAGATAAAACGGCACGTAATGGGCTTCGAAACGGGTTTCAGGTATGCTCACATGCCATTGGCGATCGTGCAAATAGAGAAATATTAGATCGCTATGAATCCGCTTTAAATGAATTATCTATGTTAGGCACTGATCACAGATTCCGAATAGAACATGCTCAACATATACATCCTGAAGATATTCCGCGATTTGCAGAATTACAAGTAATACCTGCAATGCAAGCGGTTCATATGTCATCCGATAGGCCTTGGGCTATTGATCGTTTAGGAGAAAAACGAATTAAGGAAGGTGCTTATATGTGGCAAGATTTATTGCAAAGTGGTGTTCCAATTGTTAATGGTACTGATGTGCCAGTAGAACCTTTAAATCCAATTCCTAGTTTTTACGCTAGTGTAAGTCGTAAAACATTAAAAGGCACTCCTGAAGGAGGTTATGAGCCAGAGCAAAAAATGACTAGAGCACAAGCATTAAGATCTTATACTTTAGATGCGGCTTATGGTGCTTTTGAAGAAGATATTAAAGGATCTATTAGTGTTGGTAAACTTGCCGATTTTACCATTTACAATCAGGATTTAATGACAGTAGAAGAAGATGCTATTCTAAACACTGAAGTGGTAATGACAATTTTTGATGGCAAAATTGTCTATGAAAAGAAAGATTAATTCATGGTATGATAAACTAAAAAAACAAATTAGATTGAAACATTGTTAATGGGGAAACAGGTTCTATTTTCTTTATGGATTTTTATTTTGGTTTTTAGCCAAAACTTATGGTCGCAAACTCAGATAGATAGTACAAAAATCGTAAAGGTTTTATCGTTCAATATTCTACACGGAAAAACCATGAAAGGCGATTTTAATTTAGATGTTATCGCAAAAGTTATTATTGATGCTAATCCAGATTTTGTCGCACTTCAAGAAGTGGATTATAAAACCAATCGAGCCAGAAAATATGATTTGGTTACCGAATTAGGCTGGAGAGTAAAGATGGCACCAATTTACGCAAGAGCTATGCATTATGATGGTGGAGAATATGGTGAAGGAGTCCTCTCAAAATACACGTTTTTGCAAACCAGAAATGTTCCATTGCCTTACATTCCTGGTGACGAACCTAGAGCTGCATTGGAAATCACAACGGTTTTACCATCCAAGGACACCATTTCGTTTATTGGTACTCATTTAGATCATTTAGATTTGGATACGAATAAAATCATGCAAGCTAAAGAAATCAATAAGGTATTTTCAACCAACAAATATCCTACCATTTTAGCTGGCGATTTAAATGCTGAACCAGATAGTAATACAATGAATATATTGGAGAGTTTCTGGACAGCATCGTATAATAAAAGTAATCCACAACCAACTTTTTCATCTGAAAATCCAATACAAAAAATAGACTATATTTTGTTCTATCCAAAACACAGATGGAAGGTTATTAAAAAAGAAGCGATTTGTGATACAATTGCCTCCGATCATTGTGCTTATTTAGTAACTCTTCAATTACTAGACGAATAATTCTGTCTTTTTAACATTTGCTTACTAAAATAAATATGGCAAATTTGCTCAACTTTATGTAAATTGAGCGTTAATTCTAATGAAAATTTAAAGTATCCATAATAACATGGCAACTCGAAGCTACGAAGGCAAAAAATTTGACAACAATAACATTGACAAAATTGTTGATGCATTGACCGTTGAAGAAGCTTTACAAATAAATATCAATAACAAGCCATTTACGGTTTCCATGAGAACACCTGGAAATGACATTGAGCTTGTTCGTGGTCTCTTGCATGCTGAAGGCGTTATCAATAGAACAAATTTAATTCCTGAAATTTCTTTGAAAAAAGAAAATGAAAAAGGCATTATTACAATTGTTAATGTTGAAATTCCTGAGTCAGCATTAGGCGAAGGTTATTCCAATAGTAGAAGTTTATTATCTGTATCGTCATGCGGTATTTGCGGAAAAACAGAACTTGGTGACTTAGCATTTATTGGAAAAACCATCGACGATAAAGATAAGATTGATATTGGACTGATTCATAATTTGTTCAACAAAATGAATACATTTCAATTTGATTTCAGAAAATCGGGAGGTACACACGCTGCTGCTGCGTTTACTTTGAAAGGAGATTTGTTATGTGCCATGGAAGATATTGGTCGTCATAACGCAGTTGATAAAATAGTTGGACATCTAATTAATAATAAAGCTCTAAATGATGCAAAAATCATGACAGTTAGTGGTAGAATATCATATGAAATAGTCATTAAATGCTTTAAAGCACGAATTCCATTTTTGGCTGCAGTTTCCGCGCCATCATCTTTAGCTGTTGATTATGCCAAAGAACTAGGAATTACACTTTTTGCATTTTGTAGAGATGAAAGAGCAACGTGTTATTCCAATCCACAACGAACAAAAATAAATACAACCAATACAAAAGCGAGTTAATACAAAGTTAGAAGTTAGAAGTTAGAAGTTAGAAGTTAGAAGTTAGAAGAAATTTATTTAAAATGTAGCGTAAAAAACTACTGTTAAAAAATAAAACCATAATTAATGCATGTCAGATAATTTAAGTGAATTATTAGGAAGAAAAGGGCTCAAAGACAACCTCTTTGACAAACTAGGGAAATTAGCAAAACCTGAAGGCACTCCAAGCGAAGATGCCATGGCAAAGCTTGCCGATGAATTTCTTATTGGAAAAGCAAATGCTTTTGGAACTGCAAGTTTTTATGATTTTTTAAAACCTGAAAATAAAGGCAAGAAAGTTTATGTATGCAATGGAACAGCATGTGTTTGTGCTGGTACTCAAGAAAAAGTAATAGATTCCCTTAAAAGTAAGTTTGATGCTGACGAAATTGGTCACATGACCTGTTTGGGTCGTTGTCATGAAAACTCAGCGTTCCATTACGATGGAAAAAATTACTCTGGTGATGCCATTTCAAATTTGAATTCTATTATTGACTCGGAAGGTAATTTGAACCAAGACAATTATATTATCAAAGCAAATGGTAAACAGATATTGACGAAACCATTTACTAATGTTCAAGAATATTATCAACCATTTTTAGAAGCACTTAAAAAAGATTCCGCTGAAGTATTAGAGGAAATAAAAACCTCAAACGTTCGTGGTCGTGGTGGTGCAGGTTTTCCAATGGGATTGAAATTGCAATTCTGTAGAAATGTAGAAAACAAAACAAAATTCATTATTTGCAATGCAGACGAAGGTGATCCTGGAGCATATTCCGATCGCTATTTATTAGAACATCAACCACACTCGGTTTTATTCGGCATGCTCATTTCCGGTTATGTTACGCATGCCAAATATGGGATTGTATATATTAGAGCTGAATATCCTGAGTCTGTGGAAATCGTTCAAAAGGCTATTGACGATTTACGAGCAAACAATTTAATTGGCGACAGCATAAACGGTTCAGGTTTTAGTTTCGATTTCAAAATCATTCAAGCACAAGGTTCATACATTTGTGGAGAAGAAACTGCTCTTATAAATTCAATTGAAGGTCAACGACCAGAAGTAAGGGTTAGACCGCCTTTTCCTGCACAAAAAGGATTGTTTAACAAGCCAACAACGGTTAACAATGTGGAAACATTGGCAGCTTTGCACTACATTATATCAAATGGTGGAGCGTCATGGAAAGCTATAGGAACTGAGCGTTCTTCAGGTACAAAACTCGTTTGTTTAGATAGTTTTTTTAACAATCCTGGTATGTATGAAGTAGAAATGGGAACACCATTATCGTATGTGGTTAATGACCTTGGTGGAGGCTTCAAATCGGATATAAAAGCAATTCAAATTGGTGGTCCACTTGGAGGATTAGTGCCAGTTTCAAAAATAAATGATTTAACGATTGATTTTGAATCATTTTCAAAAGAAGGATTCTTATTAGGTCATGCATCTATTGTTTCTGTACCTTCAGATTATCCAATTATGAAATTCATTGAACATCTATTTGATTTTGCAGCGTATGAAAGTTGCGGAAAATGCTTCCCTTGCAGATTAGGAACGAAGCGTGGTCAAGAATTAGCAGAAAAAGCCTTGACCTCAGATTACAAAATAGATAAAAAATTATTTACCGATTTATTGACTACTTTAGAGCAAGGTTCATTATGTGCTCATGGTGGCGGAATTCCGTTACCAGTTCGTAATGCCTTACAGTATTTTGATGATGAATTAAGACAATATTTCAACTAGAAGATATGAAAACAGCATATATAGATAATAAAGCTTATGAAATTAAAGATGGTGAAACCATGCTTTCTTTCATTCGTCGTTATAAAGAAAAGAACTTGGTGCCTACCTTATGTGATGCACCAAATCTGGATCCTTTTGGGTCTTGCCGTGTGTGTAGTGTAGAAGTCGCTCTGGAAGCTAATGGACCTGTTAAAACCATGGCGTCATGCCATGCTCCAGTTGCTGAAGGGCAATATATTTACACAAGTACAGAAAGCGTAAAAGCATTACGAAAAAATATTATAGAGTTGGTTCTGACCGATCACCCGTTAGATTGTTTAACCTGTGAAGTCAACGGAAACTGTGAACTACAAACCGTTGCTGCACAAGTTGGCATTCGTGATGTACGCTATCCTGAAGGTGATAACCATTTGTATAGAATGAAGGATTTGAGTCATCCTTATATGACTTCGGATTTATCAAAATGCATCAACTGTTATCGCTGTGTAAGAGCTTGTGACGAAGTACAAGGTGAATTTGTATTAAGTATGTCTGGTAGAGGGTTTGATTCAAAAATTATCAAAGGATTGGACGATTCTTTTATGGATTCAGATTGTGTGAGTTGTGGTGCTTGTTCGCAAGCATGTCCAACTTCTGCAATTTCAGATGTGTTCCAATCTAAAGCCATTCAAGCCACTGATACAACTAGAACTATTTGTACATACTGTGGTGTTGGTTGCAATCTTGAAGTTTCTACAAGTAATGGAGAAATATTAAGTATTACAGCACCTTACGATGCAGAAGTCAATCAAGGACACACCTGTTTAAAAGGACGTTATGCGTTTAAATTTTATGATCATCCAGAGCGTTTGAATTCTCCTATGATTAAAAGAAATGGTGCGTTTGAAAAAGTAAGTTGGGACGAAGTTTACGATTATATAGCGAATAAGCTGACAGGATTCAAAGAAGAGTTTGGACCAGATTCCATGGCTGGAATTTCATCATCCCGATGTACAAATGAAGAGAACTATTTAATGCAAAAATTCTATCGAGCTGTCATCAATACAAATAATATTGATGGTTGTGCTCGTGTTTGCCACTCTCCTACTGCTCTAGGAATGCAACGCACTTATGGAACAGGAGCTGCTACAAATTCAATTGACGATTTAAAAGACACCAACTGTATTATGGTTATTGGCGCCAACCCAACAGACGCACATCCAGTAACAGGAGCTAAGTTGAAGCAATTCACCATGAAATCCGATAATGTCACAATTGTTTTAGATCCAAGACGAACCGAATTGGCACGATATGCAGATCATCATATCGCTTTACGACCAGGCACTAATGTCGCTGTACTCAATATGATGATGTACTACATTGTTACAGAAGGCCTTGTAGATGATGCTTTTATTGAAAGCAGAACCGAAGGATTTGAAGATTTTAAGAAAGAACTACTTACCATTGATTTAGACCATATTGAACAAATTTCTGGAGTTACAAGAGAAGAAGTTAGGGCTGCTGCAATGGCTTATGCTTCTGCACCAAATGCTATGTCATTCCATGGTTTAGGAGTTACTGAACATTCCCAAGGAACGTTTACTGTCATGCAAATTGCAGATTTAGCACTCATGACAGGAAATATTGGACGTCGTGGTGTTGGAGTAAATCCATTACGTGGTCAAAACAACGTTCAAGGCTCTGCAGATATGGGAGTTCAACCACATCAAGGCGCAGGTTATTTAGACATTACTAAAGATGATGTCAATAAAAAATATAATGAATTTTATGGTGTTGAAGTGCCTAAAAATATAGGGTTTAAAATACCCGAAATGTTTGATGCTGCTCTTGCTGGCAAATTAAAATCTATTTGGATTATTGGTGAAGACGTAGTCCAAACCGACCCTAATACACAAAAAGTAATCAAAGCCTTGGAAGCTACAGATTTAGTTATTGTTCAGGAATTGTTTATGACTGAAACCGCGAAGTATGCGGATGTTATTTTACCAGGAGCTTCGTTCCTTGAAAAATCAGGAACCTTTACCAATGGGGAACGTCGCGTTCAAGCTGTTCGTCAAGTCGTTGAGCCTGTTCAAGGATCAAAACCAGATGGTCAGATTATTGTAGATATTATGAACCGAATGGGTTATAAGCAACCAGATTACACGCCTGATGGTATGTTGGAAGAGATTTCTCAAATTGTGCCATTCTTTGCAGGTATTAAATGGGATCGATTAGGTATAAATGGTCTTCAATGGCCAGTTGCTCCTGATGGCACAGATACTAAAATTTTGCATACTGTAGATTTTAAACGTGGCAAAGGTCTTTTTGAATTTAAAGCTTGGAAAGAAACTGCTGAGTTAACAGAACATGCCAAAGACTATCCATATATTTTAACAACCAATCGTGAATTGGAACACTATAATTGTGGTGCCATGACACGAAGAACAGCCAATGAACAAATTCTGCAAGATGATTATTTAATGATTCATCCAAACGATGCCAAATCACATTTAATTAACGAAGGTGATTATGTGTGTTTAGAATCACCTCGTGGAAAAGTTGATGTAAAAGCTAGAATTACTGACGAAGTTAAAGAAGGTATTTTAAGTACTACTTTTCATTTTCCTGAAATTATGATAAATAATATTACAGGTGATGTTCACGATAGTGAAGCTATGTGTCCTGAATATAAAGTAGTAGCAGTAAGAATTCGTAAGAGTAAAGGTAAATATAAGAAAGAGCTTGTATAAAATTAAAGCCCATTAATTATAGTTATTTCAACTCATTAATTTGAAATAAAATTATAGTTTAATGTATTTCATCGATTTTTTTTGCATTTCATGGATGTTTTTTGAAATATTATTATATATTAGCGCCAAATAATTCATTAAAAACCCAAATCTGATGAAAATATATTACCCTAGGGGTAATTTCTTTGCGCTATTTTTATTTTTTTTATTATCAATAAATTTTTGCCATTCGCAAATTACCACTGCTGAAAAAGCAGAAAAAATTCTAAAAGAAAGAAATGAGCTAGTCTTTACCTTCAAAGCAAATTCAATGGCGGTTGTAAAGCAGTTGTCAAGAATTGTATCGTTTGATCATGGTCAAAACCCTTATACACCTCTTACTATAAATGCAATTGCAAATAAAAAACAATTCGAGCGCTTTTTAGATTTCAATCTTCAATATACTATTGATGATAGCAAAAATTCTCCAAAAGAGGTGTTGATGACTAATTCAATTGAGTATAGAAATGGTTTGACCTCGCGAGCGCCTACTGTCCTCACATTTCCGCTTACTGCATATCCTACTTACCAAGATTATGCAGATCAAATGGCTGAATTTGCTTCAGACAATCCAACTATATGTCAATTAGTTGATATTGGTGGAACAACTGAAGGTGTAGGAGGCGGAGATAAACGACTACTTTTCATGAAATTATCGGATAACGTGAGTACTGATGAGCAAGAGCCAAAAATGATGTATACGTCTTCTATGCATGGAGACGAAATAGCAGGCTATCCTTTAATGTTGGATTTAATTAATTATTTTATAACAGCTTATAATGATACTGGTCATAGCGACCATAGTCGAATAAAAGATTTAATAGATAATTCCGAAATTTGGATAAATCCAAGTGCCAATCCAGATGGCACTTATTACAATAACCCTACTAATACTTCAGTTGCAAGTGCTAGACGTTATAATGACAATAACTGGGATTTGAATAGAAACTATCCAGATAATATTGCTGGACCATATCCAGACACTGGCCAAACTGGCTATGAATTGGAAACTCAACACTTTATGACATTAGCCGATACGTATCATTTTGTGCTATCAGCAAATTTTCATGGTGGTACAGAAGTTGTTAATTATCCTTGGGATAATACGCCAACAAGACATGCAGACGACACATGGTTTTTTGATATTAGTAAAGAGTATGCTGTAAACTGCCAAGATGATGAACTTTTATTTAATGGTACAACCAATTATATGGATGCCGTATATCCAAATAATGCTTGGCCAGGAGTAACAAATGGCAGTGATTGGTACACCGTTTTTGGTGGACGTCAAGATTATATGAATTATTACAAGCAATGTAAAGAAACTACGATTGAACTTTCTAATACTAAAACGCCACTTGCATCACAACTTGGTGACCTTTGGGACTGGAATAGAGAAGCATTAATAGAATATCTTATTCAAGGTACGTATGGTTTTACTGGAATCATTAAAGATGCAACAACAGATTTGCCTTTAGTGGCAAAAGTTACGCTTGTTGGCCATGATAACACAAATTCACACACGGTGAGTGATGCAGCATTTGGCGCTTATTATCGTCCTGTTGAAGCAGGTACCTACGACATTTTGTTTGAAGCTGATTGCTATCAATCATTTACACTTACAAATCAAACTATTTCAAATTATAAAACCAAAGTAGTACTTCCAGAAGTTTTATTAACACCTATAGCTGGTTCAGCTCCTTCTAATTTAGCATCATCAAATGTATCAGCTACAACAGCAACTGTAAGTTGGGACCCTATAACTGGAGCTTCTTACGATTATAGATACAGGGTGGCTAGTTCTCCAACGTGGACAACTATTAATACATCAAATTCATCAGAAAACTTAACAAGTTTAACACAATCTACTCAATATGAAGTACAAATAAGAAGTACATGTAATAGTAATACCTCTTCTTACTCTACTTCTATATTTTTTACAACAACTGCTCCACCACCATGTACAGGAAATTTGATTAACAGTTTCCCTTATAACGAAGATTTTGATTCAGGAATAGGAGATTGGGTACAAGGTGCTAATGATGTCGCTGGAACTAATTACGAAGATTGGACTTTAAAGTCCGGAGGTACCACATCAAACGGAACTGGGCCAAATTCTGGATATGGTGGTAGTGGTAATTACTTTTATACTGAAGCTTCAAATGCTAATGCTACTAATAATGTTGGTCAAAATGTATCAATTACTTTAATAAGTCCTTGTTTTGATTTAACCAATTATATAAACCCAACTTTTTCATTTTATTACCATATGTATGGTGCTGGAATGGGAACTTTATCTGTTGAAATATCTACAGATAATGGTGGTAATTGGAATCAACTTGATGCTTCTGGAAATACCGTTATTAATACCCCAATTTTAATAGGTCCACAACAAGGAAGTGATTCTGCAAGTTGGCTACAACAAATCATTAATTTAAATAATTACAGTGGTCAGTTTATTAAATTAAGATTTACTGGTACAACAGGATCTACTTATACTAGTGACATGGCAATAGATCAGATTAACTTATCAGCCACTATTAATTCCTTTACTCCTATTGCTGATTGTAAAGATATTTCCATTACACTTAATTCATCCGGAAATGCATCCATATTATCTTCAGACATTAACAATGGTGGAAGCGTTGGAAACTTATCAATAGATATTTCTAATTTTAATTGTACAAATATTGGTTCAAACACTGTTACATTAACAGCAACCGATCCAAATGATTCAAATAATACCGCTAGCTGCATAGCTACTGTTACTGTTAATCAACAACCAGCGCCTACTGGTTTAGAATGTTGGGAAACTGCAACCTTTAATAACACAACCTGTGTTTGGGACGTGACTGGTACGCAACCAGCGGAACCGACTACGGAATGTTGGGAAACCGCAACCTTTAATAATACAACCTGTGTTTGGGATGTCACTGGAACGCAACCTACAGAACCAACAACTGAATGTTGGGAAACCGCAACCTTTAATAACACAACATGTGTTTGGGATGTCACTGGAACGC
>Ga0316205_10000762_pt1 | contig 50816 bp, 48 predicted proteins | sample 3monthpyrite_MG_FD_204941 | JGI IMG/M metagenome (GOLD analysis project Ga0316205, IMG submission 204941) | Microbial mat bacterial communities from mineral coupon in-situ incubated in ocean water Damariscotta River, Maine, United States -... | ecosystem: Environmental > Aquatic > Marine >...
CACATCGTTTGCTATTGCTACTTTTCTAATTTGCATAGCCGTTAAGTCCTGTCCTTTGGCAACTACAATAGGGGCCCCTGATTTCATCACATCGTATTTTAACGCGACTGAAAAATGCTCCGGATTGGTCACGACCACATCTGCTTCCGGTACTGCTTCCATCATTCTTTGTTGGGAAATTTCTCTTTGCTTTTGTTTTATTTTGCCCTTAACTTCTGGCTTTCCTTCGGTTTCTTTGTATTCATCTTTGACTTCTTGTTTCGACATTTTAAGTTCTTTGGCATGATTCCAGATCTGATAAGGAACATCAATCAAGGCAATCACAATTAAAGCAAAAGATAATAAAAAGAAACTTCGACTGACAATATCCATCGCTTGACTAATGCCCACTTGCACATCGCCATTACCTAACTCAACTAAAGACGGAAAAGCGCTTCGCATAACAAAATAACCCACCACAAAAACAACCGACACTTTCGCCAATGCTTTGATCAGTTCTATCAAGGCATGCATTCCAAACATTCGTTTAACGCCTTTACCAAATGACATTCGATTGCCTTTTGGAGCCAGCGTTTTTGAACTGAAAGCCACCCCTCCCAAAAGCATTGGAGATAATAAACCAATAAGGAAAAGCACAACAAAAAAGGGAGTCACCGCGATAATCGCATCACCAACTAATTCACCCAGAGCAGCCGGCATTTGCCTAACGTTGAATATATTTCTACGATCGGGAGAAAATGCCCGTTTGGCAATTAACGCTATTTGGGTGCCGATTGACGATGAAAAAACATATAATGCCCCAGCAGCCGCCATCAATATAAAAGCAGTGGTTAACTCTTTAGAACGAGCTATCTGGCCTTTTTCTCTGGCTTCTTTTAATCGTTTGGGGGTCGCATCTTCTTCGCGTTCGCCCGCGTCTTTGTCAGCCATAATAAATCCAAAGGGTTAACATTGAAGTTGCACCATATCGCAAATTAAACTGCTCGCGCGGACTAGCTGCCTTTCAAAATGAGGTAAGAAGAATGCCAGAGTTAACCAGACTAAAATCAAACCGGCTACCATGGTCAATGGAAAACCCACCGCAAATACGTTTATCTGAGGTGCCGCTCTTGTCATCACGCCAAAAGAAATATTAACGATCAATAAAGACGAAATAGAAACCAACGCCATAATCAACGCCGCAGCAAAAACCCATTTGGCCCAATTAACCAGTTTAATAAACATCTCACTGATATCTAGCGATGAACCTATAGGGAACGAAGTGAAACTTTCCACAACCAATCGAATCATTACTAGATGGCCGTCGACAGAGATAAACAGTAAAGTTGTTAACATTAGAAAAAACTGTCCTAATGCCGGAACGCTCGTTCCGTTAGCCGGATCCATTAAAGAGGCAAATCCTAATCCCGATTGCATAGCAACAACCTGTGCACCGACTACAAAAGTTTCTAACATCAAACGAGAAACAAACCCCATAACGATGCCAATTAAAGTCTGTTCAGCCACTAGCAAAAAACTGCGCAAACCAAACAAAGGAGCTGTTTCATAAACCGGAATTACAGGGACCACCAAAAACGTAATCGACAATGCGAGTAACATTCTAAATCTGGCTGGAATATTTCTTGAGCCGATCACGCTCAACGTCATCAAAAATCCGGACAAGCGAGCAAAGGGCAGAATATATTGTGCCATGGTCGATAATATTTGTTCGGCTTCAATGATCATAGATGACTTACGGCAACTTAAATTCGATTTTCATTAGCTTTGCCCCTCTCCCCGAATCCTGCTCTTTAATGCTTAACCAATCAATTCCGGGATCGATAAATAAAGTTCCGTTGTAAAACCTATCAAGGTTGCAAATATCCAGTTAGCCAAAAACATCATTGCCGCAAGGGTCATTAACAAACGGGGTAAAAAAGATAGTGTTTGTTCATTGATACTGGTTGCTGCTTGAAAAACTGCAACGACTAAACCAACAATTAATCCCGGGACCACTATTGCGGAAACCAGCAAGATTATAATATACAGTGCGTTTCTAAAGACTTCGACAACGATTTCTGGTGACATTATATTTCTCGTACTAGGTTCTAGGTTCTAGGATCTAGGTTCTAGAAACTTAACTTCATTCATGTAAAACTATTGGCCAGAGTTCCAACGACTAAAGCCCAGCCATCTATCAAAACAAATAACATTATTTTAAACGGTAACGAAATAATTAATGGCGATAGCATCATCATTCCCATTGCCATCAATATGCTGGCGATCACTAAATCGATAATTAAGAAAGGAATAAACAACAAAAACCCGATTTGAAATGCGGTCTTTAATTCGCTGATTATAAATGCCGGTACCAGCACCTTGAAGGGAGGCATTTCACCTTCCTCTAAAGCCGGTGTGTTTGACAAATCCATGAATAGCACTAAATCCGATTCTCTGATCTGACCGTACATAAAATCAGAAAAGGGCTGTTGAGCTTTTTCCAATGCTTGAATAGAAGTAATTGATTCTTCCAGATAGGGTTGAACCGCCTGCTGATTGACCTGCTCGATTACCGGAGACATGATAAAAAAACTGAGAAACAAACTCAGCCCAATCAATATTTGATTAGACGGTGTTTGCTGCATGCCAAGAGCCTGACGCAAAATAGCAAACACTACGGTGACTCTGATAAAAGAAGTCATCATCATCACAATTGCTGGAATAAATGTCAGCAAGGTCATAAGACCAAGAATTTGTAATGTGACGCTGTATTCTTGATTTCCTGATTCGTTTGTTTCCACAGACAAGATTGGAATTCCAGCTTCCGCCAACGCCGACTGACTTAGTAGTTGCAGAAAAAGAAAGGCGCCAAAAATAAACAACAAACGCATCGACTTCATTGGATGCTTTCTCTTTGTTTATTGAATGAAGAGGAAACTTGGTTTTCATCTGCAGATTTAGTATTAGGCGTTTTAATCAATTGTGAAATTATTTTACCAAAAGGAAGTGCATTCATATCAAACTCATTGGAATTCACTCCTCCACTTGGTTTTTCTTTTTTGGCGACCGCCTTAGATTCCAGGACAGGTTGATCCAACTCGCCCAATTGGCTGATTGTATGTCCGGTTACGCCAATCAAAAACTGTTGCTGTTGTACTTGAACAATCATGAGTTTTTCTTTGTTACCAATTACCTGACTTTCAATCACTTTAATGTTTTTACTCGCAAGACCAAAGTTTGAAAATCGTTTAAAAACAAAGGCTAGCACGAATATGACAGCAAGAATTGCTAACAGGCCCGTTAACATGGGTAACAAACTTTCTGTAGGCGTTAATGTCTTATTTTTTTCCAGAGCAAACAATTGACCTGAATAAAGACTGACAAAGGCCAGCGATTGAAGTTTGAACAGGATCTTTTTTTTAACATTGAATTTCATACATTCTGTTCTCTTTCGCTTCAAAATCTTTATCTATCCATATCTGCTATGAAACAATTTGAATTATTTTAATTTTTGAATTCTTTCATGTGGACTCATTACATCAGTCAGTCGAATACCATATTTTTCGTTAATTACCACGACTTCACCATGTGCTATAAGCGTTCCGTTGACCATCACATCTAACGGTTCACCAGCCAGCCGATCTAACTCAACGACCGATCCCTGAGTCAATTGCAAAAGGTTTCTGATCGGGATTTGGGTACGGCCCACTTCCATTGACAAAGACACCGGAATATCAAGAATCACATCCAGTTTTTCGTTTTGAATGCTGCCTTCAATGCCCGCATTTTCTTCGAGCTTATCCGGTGCAACGGTGGCAGCCCCTTCTTGTTCGTTCATCGCATCGGCCCAATCGTCGGTTGCATCATCTATAGGTGTGTTATCGTCTGGCATTAGTTTAATCCTCGTCCTCTAGCATTGATCGCATAATATGTTCGCGGGAAATTTCTTCTATAATTTTTATCGATGCAAAACCGTTTGATTCACCATACTTTGCTCTAAAGCATGGCATCTCCTGCGCTTCTACCACAACGTATTCTGGCATTTCAAAAGGAATAATATCGCCTTCTCTAAAAGCCATTACATCTTTCAAACTCACTTCGGTTTCTCCTAATGAGGTCGACAGCTCGATTTCGGCGGTTAAAATTTCTTCTTTTAAAGCGTCAGTCCAGCGTTCATCACCTTCATCCCTGTCGCTTTGTATTCCTGCGTCTAGTTTCTCTCTAATGGGCTCCAACATCGAATAGGGGATGGTGACATGAAAATTTCCACCACCACCATCCAACTCAATATTAAAACTACACACGCAAACAACTTCCGATGGACTCACGATAGTTGCTAATGCAGGATTGACTTCTGAGTCCATATACTCAAAATCCACTTTCATCACCGGCGCCCAGGCTTCTTTGAGATCAATAAATGCTTGATCTAATAAAAGCTGAATAATACGTCTTTCTGTCGGGGTAAATTCTCGACCTTCTATTTTGGTATGAAAGCGTCCATCGCCACCAAAAAAATTGTCCACCAAAATAAAAACCAACTTGGCTTCAAGGGTAAATAGTGCTGTCCCTCTTAGAGGACGAATTTTCACCATATTTAAACTAGTTGGTACAAACAGGCTATGAATATATTCGCTGAACTTGATCATTTGAATGCCGTTGACTGAGATTTCAGCACTACGGCGCATCATATTAAACAGGCTGATCCGCATATGCCTGGCAAAACGCTCGTTGACCATTTCAAGCGAGGGCATTCGTCCACGCACGATCCGATCTTGCGATGAAAAGTCATAGCTCCGCGCTTCACCCGGATCTAACGACTCCTCTTCAACTTCCACATCGCCGTCGTCGACTCCATGGAGTAGCGCATCAATCTCGTCCTGGCTTAATAAATCTGACATAGCTTCTCAATTATTGGTAATTACTCATCATGTTTAACGGGTTAATCATTCTACCTGTAGATAAATCTAGCATGCTAGCATTCGACCTCTCCCTAACCCTCCCCTTCCAAGGGGAGGGGACTTAACCCCCTCTCCCTCTGGGAGAGGGTTGGGGAGAGGGTTCTTTTATTTTTGACTTACCGCACCTAGCCCATTATTGCATTACAAAGCTCACAAACAGTACCTTCTCAACCGTTGGCTCGCCCACTAAATCCGTTAAGGTTTTTTGTACCGTTGTCAGGGCCTCAGCTTGTAATTTTTGGCGACCGTCTGGCAATTTAAGTTCTTTAGCGTTTTTTTGACTAACCAACATTAAAATATCATTTTTTAATTGTGGTATGTGTTGCCGGACATGATCTTTAGCTTCCGAACTTCTCACCAAAAATGATATTTTTATTTGTACAGTCCGGCCCTTCTTCTCTCCGGGCAAATTCGCTGTAATTGCGTTTGGTAACCCTACGTAAATTGCAGGTCCTTTTTCTTCAACGACCTCCTCATCAGTAGCTTCATTTTCAGCGACCTCAGGGCTATCGTCACTCATCATGAAAAATGCTGCTGCACCGCCGCCAATCAATAATACGGCTGCCAAAATGATAATGATTAATTTCTTACTACCCCCTGAACTCTCCTCTCCTTCTTCGCCTTCTTCAAGGTCTAACTCTAAGTCTTGGTCATCTTCAGCCATTAGTTTCTCCACTTTGATTTAGTCGTTTGTTTAATTGTTTTATTCACTAATGATTATGGACAAACTTTCAGGTATTTGCATAAACAAACTTAATATAATAGAGAATGCAAATCCCATACCAGCATGCATGTTAAGATTAATATCTTTGTTAACAATAGCTTAGGTGGAAGCATCTAATTAAAGTCGTTTATAGTGGCGTAATTTTGGCGGTTTATTTTGGATGGGTCGGAAAGATGGCGCATGACTAGGTTTGATGTTCGTAGAGTGAATTAGTGAGCCTTTATTCTCGTAGTACACCGAATTTGATTTCGCATCCATGTTGGATTAGGGCCAAAAACTCGGCCTAATCCAAACTACCTGCTAATCTTTAAAAGAATGACAGAGTTTTTTACTCTCAAATGTAAGTATCAAGTATGCCCTGTTGGACATGAATATCTCTTTGCTCTATTGGCTCATCACTGTCCAAAGAAGAATCTGCTGCAATTTGCTCTTTTAAATTTTCGTCTTTATCATTTTTCTGTTGTTGTTCAACTTGGGTATCCCCAAGATTAATCCCCTGCTCAGATAACATCTCTTTTAATTTTGCTAAATTATCTTCAATGGCTTCCTTTGTGGAAGGATTTGTTACCTGAAACAATACATTGGTTTCGCCATTAACTTTGGTTAACTTAACACTCAAAGGCCCTAAGTCGGGTGGATCCATAAGAATCTCAGCACTCGAAATTGCTTGATTGTAAATCCATTGTATTCGCGCGGCTAGATTCGGTGAAAAATTCCTTTTGAGCGATAAGCCTGATTGGATTGTTGAATTTGCAATAATATTTTGCGCATCTTTGGCGGCACCGGTTGCAAATTCAGTATTTGCCGCAATGGTCAATTTATTGATTGCTGGCATGGGATCGAGTTCCGAAGCTGAAAATGCGTTTATATGACTATTTGATGCTGATATCGTTTTATCGTAGAGATTCGAACTTTTTAGCTGAGCCGCTATTTGACCGATATCTGTTTTGGGTAAACTATCCAATTGTTCCGACTTAGATAATAACCTATCAAATTTTGAGCCTTCAAGTTTGGAGCTTTCAGGTTTGAGCATTTTTGAAAAATCTTCTTCTTCGACAAAAGTACCATTTTTCATCGGTTCCGAAAGTTTTAGTTCTTGTAATTTTTTGTCCAGCAATCCGCCTTCTGAAATCAGTTTCGTCTGACGTTCATTCAATGTTAGTTCGACAAACTTATCTACTGGAAGTTTTTCGACTGATTTTGTAGCTTGCTCAATTGCCTGACTTGACTGAATTAATTGATCTTGTGGTTTACTGTAAATGCCTTGTCCCGATATTGAAACACCCTCAAGAATTCCTTTTTGTTGGGATTCGATACCTTTGGTTATCTCGTTATTATTGATCAGTTCATTATTGATAGAAGACAGGTTGTCAACGGAGTTTATATCCGAAGTATTTTGCGCAATCTTTGAATTATTTATACCGGGATATATGTCGATGACTATTAATTTATCAGAGGTCAGGCTTGCTTCAAGGCTACCGGATTCAACATTTAAGTCAGCGCTTGCATTAACCTCTAAGACATCACTTAAGCCCCCTGTTTCAAGAAGAGTTTCCGTTTGATCGGAAAAGTTTGACCATTGTGACACTTGATTATTGCTTTTGATCAGCGAGCTGTCGGCCAAAACTTGCGTCGAAAGTGAGCGGTCAACCGGAACATCTTTGCCGCTGTTAGCTCCTGCATCGCTTTTGGCTAGCGGCTTTGAGAGTTCGACACTCTCTAATGAAGCTTTATTCAATACCTGTTTAAACTGACCACCGCCTTTAACATCGCCCGTATTCGACTGGGCGTTAACGGGTGATCCGAGCGATTCCTCAGAAAGACTGTTTAATATAAACCCTGCCATCGTTAACCGCCTCGTACTTAATCAATGTAGCAAATTTTAATTAATGGCTACTTACTATTTGAATGACCTAAAATAGTGCAATACTAATGCCAGGGTGAAAATATGAGTAACAAACGAAATAAATGAGGAGGTGACTTTAGATTTTCGGATAAGAGAAATGCCCAACTGTGCTAATAAAGTATTACAAATATCGTTCTCTTAGCTCTGCACACGCCGCTTTAAAATGTTGGTTAAGCGCTGAAAGATCAAAGTCATTTTGACTTAAATTGTTAGCTCTTGCTTGAGACTCTATGCTTTCACACATATCAGAAAAACCGACTATACCAAGATTGCGACTACTGCCTTTTAATGCATGAGCCATTCTAAAGATAGTCTCTTGCTCGGTTTGCCAATCCATTTTGGCTAGTTGATCAAGCTTATTTTGACTGTCAGAAAAATAGGAGTTTAGCAACATTGCCATATCATCCCCCATAATCTCCACTAATTCATTCAACACTTCCAGATCTAAAACAGACTGCATGAGTTTTTCCTTACTTAATCGCGAATATCGTCGTGATCCCAACGATAAATGGCCTGGACTCTGGTTCCGTCCTCAAGATATTCTATTGAATCACATAAACTAATTAACAATGGCAATCCTCTACCACTATAATTTTGATTCTCTTTCTTTACAATTTCTTCGACATCAAACCCTGAACCGCTGTCGGTTAATTCAAAAATCAACTCGCCGCCAGTTGCCGTAGGCCGATGATCGACTGAAACATTTACAAATCCTACGTCAAGTTCTTTAAGCCCTTGCGCCCTTTGTTGGTAATATTTTGCGAATCCTTGCGGGTCGTTTTTAATAGACGAATCTAAGCTTAGCACACCGTGATCAAGCGCATTATTATAAAGCTCAGACAGAACTGTGAAAATTCTGGCCCTGTGTGGCATTAGTTCTTTGCATGCCAACAGTGTTTGTAAAAACATCGGTATCGGGTCAAAGTTTCCAAGTGATTGGCCGCGAAGTCGTAGACTAATCACAGAATCTGAGGTGCCGGAAACCGTTACCGTTGAATCTTGAAGGCTTGTGACGGCCATATTCGATTTGCCAGGAAAGCCAACTTCTAAAATACTGACATCGTCAGCTTGATCTAATTCGCCACAATATATTCCTACTTCTGATAATAACTTATCGCAAATACTCATATCTGTTGAGGCATTTTTGATACACTCCAACATTCGTTTTTCACCAAACATTTCCGAATTATGATCCGTTGCTTCAATAATCCCGTCGGTCACAGCGATAAGTTTATGATGTTCTGTAAATTCAAATTCAGAACAATTAATTTCGAATTTTTGTGGTGATTGTATACCAAGAGGTAGGTGCACTGAGTGGATCAATTGTATGCTATTTCGTTTTTGATCGATTAGATAGGAATCTGGCGCCCCAGCGTTCCAAATTGTTAGCCGATGGCCCAACGAGTCAATATCAAACACAATCACGCAGCAAAATACACCGCGTGGCAAGACATTATATAAACGGGTATTCATTTCAACCATCATATCAGGAATGGAGAATCCCTTTGTCGTCATACCATAAAATATCTCAGACGCTGGTAACGCACCAATTGCCGCTGGTAGGCCATGCCCGGTAAAATCCGCTAGCATCAACCGCATCCCCCCCATAGGCAGCTCAGCGGCCAACATTAAATCACCATTAAAAATGGACATGGGTGATAGATGGTAATGAATGTTATCCGATTCCAAACAGCCACGATGAGCGATATTGTTGAATATTTTTTTGGCGGCTTCCTGCTCCTGAACTAAATGTTCATGATGAAATTGGATTCTTTCTCTTTGTTCCGCAACGGTATCGTATAAATTGATGATTCGTTCAAAAGCATCGACTTTCGCTTTAATGATAATCCGGTTGATGGGCTTAGAAACAAAGTCATCACCACCTGCATCAATACATTTAGCCAAATCACTGGCTTCAGTTAATGAGGTTAAAAATATAATTGGAAACCAGGGGCGAGTTGATTCTTTGATGATGATTTCAGCGACTTCATAACCATCGTAACCCGGCATCAACACGTCCAGAAAAACAAGATCCGGCGCATGATTATCGAATTGAGTAATAGCGGTTGGGCCATCTTCCGCCTGAACGACTTCATGGCCAATGTTTTCAAGAACGCGGGAGAGGATTAGTCTTTCGGTATTATTATCGTCTGCGATGAGTATTTTCAAAATAACTCGCCCAATAGACTAACCTGAGCAAATGCCAGGTTATATAATCTTAAATAACTGCTCAAAATTAGAGATGGTTAAAATCTTGCGGATGTCTTCATTACATCCCAAAAGCGATATTTGAGATGAATCACCACCAGAATGATCTCTTAGTAACAACAACATACCCAATGCAGAGCTATCCAGATAGGTGGTTTCTTTCATATCCACCAGTATTTCACCAGGCACCGGAATAACTTTTTCATAAGAATCTCTAAACGCTTGATGTGCACTAAAATCAAAGCGGCCTACTATTGAGATAGTTAGCGATTTTCCGTCCGCCGAAGTAACAGAAGTGACTGCCATGACGTGCTCCTCCAAAATGTTTCTACCGTGCTACTAGTTTCTATCGTGCTACTAAATACACTGAGATAAATAACCTCGAATTTAAGCAGGTTATTGGTAGGTACCTGAAGTACCAGCTTAACTATAATCATAGTGCAAAATATTACTTTTGACTATTTTTATTTAACAGATTAATCCCGTAGAAGTAAAAAAGAACTTTTCTAACTAACAACCGATCGAAAAAAGCAATTCACTGGTTGTTAACAACAAAATCAGCAATTTCACCCAGCGGTAAAATATGCTCGGCAGCGTCAATCGCAACCGCCGCTCCTGGCATTCCCCAAACCACACTAGTTGATTCGTCCTGAGCTATGGTAGTTGCACCTGACTCTCGCAGTTTTTTTAAACCCTCAGCGCCGTCCTTTCCCATTCCAGTCAAAATAATACCCAAACAACGATTTATGCTTGAGTCAAGAATCGATTTATACATGACATCTACTGAGGGTTTGTGCCGATTAACCTTTTCACCATCATCAATATCTATCCAATAACCGCTACTTTTCTTCATCACCTTCAGATGATGACTACCAGGTGCAAGATAGGCAAATCCCCTTTCCAATCGTGTAGCGGCGCGCACCTCTCTAACCTGTATTTTTGACTCACCATTCAGCCTTTTGGCGTAAGAAGTCGAAAACGTATCGGGAATATGTTGTGACATGACAATGGGAGGAAGCCCTTCTGGTAATCGGGAGATCACCTCTCTAATGGCCTCAGTCCCACCGGTCGATGCTCCAATGGCAATCAAGTCAAATCTCCCTTTGTCTTTCACTAGCTGTAAAACTTGAGTTTTAGAGCTTGGCATTTTCTCTAATGCAAAAAGATTGCAAGATGCTGCCGCTTTAACTTTTTCAATTAACTCATCGGCCAATTCCGTCAATTTACTTTTTACATCCGTGCTCGGTTTACCGACAAAATCGAAAGCGCCGAGTTCCAGTGACTCGATGGTAATATCGGCACCGGCTTGAGTCAGGGTAGAGACCATAATCACCGGCATCGGCCTTAACCGCATGAGATTTTTCAAAAATGTTATACCGTCCATTTTAGGCATTTCAACATCCAAAGTAATCACGTCGGGTAAATGTTTTTTGATTTTTGCGCGCGCATCTATTGGATCTTCTGCCGTTGCTACCACTTCTATTTGTGGATCGCTTTGCAAAATCTCGGTTAGTAATACCCGGATAAAAGCGGAGTCGTCAACTATTAACACTCTGATTTTTTCAGACATCTTTGTTTAATCCCTGAGTATGTTTTAGATTAAAGTTCTACACTTTTTTCAATCAAAAAGTTCAATATCACCCTCAGTTTTCTGATGAGTAATTTTGTCGAAGTAACTTTCGTCTCTTGATTCAACTGTATTGTTATGTTGACTCAGTAACCTTTTCATTTTCACTTTTCCTGTTTTTGGATGATACATCACTTTGCGAGGATAGTTGCCTCCGACATCTTCCGCTAACAAACTCAAACCTTCTAATTGGATGTATTCCTTAACAAATTCAATATTCTTTTTACCTACATCGGTAACACCGCGCATGACTCGACCGCCACCAAAAATTTTGATTTCCAAATTTTGACGTACTCCGCCATTCCGTAATATGTCATTGATCATCTGCTCCATGGCAAAATTACCATAGCGAGCGGCATCAGCTTTTTCAATCGAACTGGCTGACTGGCTAATCGGTAACATGAAATGATTCATACCGCCAAGTCCAACTTTAGGATCTCTCACACAGGCAGAAATACAAGAACCCAGGATAGTCGTTATTGCTTCATTGTGAGCGGTGACATAAAATTCACCAGGCAATATCTTGGCAGTCGACATTCCGGTAAGTTTATCCCAATATCGATTCACATGATTAAATTCTTGCCAGCAAGAAGGTAGGTTTTCTCTTTCATATCCCACAGCCATCAGCCTAACTTCCTGAATATTGTTTTACCCAAATTATCAAATAAACTTCTATTATTGCCAAGATTTTCTGAATGACCCAGTATCAAACACCCTCCCGGCTCCAGCAAATCATAATAACGTTTTACCAACTTCTCCTGCGTTGGTCTGTCAAAATAAATCAATACATTTCGGCATATAATCAACTGGAACGGACCGTTCATTGGCCAGTCCTGCATTAAATTCAATTGTTTAAAGTAAATCAACTGCTTTAGCTGATCATCAGCCTGTTTTTGGGTCGGACTACATTCTTCACTTTGCGTAAACCATTTCAAATATTCCGTGTTCACAGGTTTTAATTTATCCACACTGTAGATCCCTTTTTTACCTATTTCTATGACATTGGTATCTAGATCGGTTGCTAGAATTTTGAAATCAATACCGCTGGGTTTTTTATTCAAATGTTCCCACACCATTGCCAGACTATAGGGCTCTTCACCTGTTGAGCAGCCCGCAGACCAAAATCGAATTCTTTTTTGGCCTTTAGCAAATATTTCGGGAAATAGGAATTCTTCAAGATATTGAAAATGATGTTCTTCTCTGAAAAAATGAGTAAGGTTGGTCGTCAAAGCGTTGACGAAAGCTTTTTGCTCCATATTATCTTGCATGACATAGTCAAGATATTCATTGAAACAGGTTTTGCCTACTTTTCTTAAACGCCTCGCCAATCGTGAGTAGACCATATCTTCTTTTCGATCAGAAAGGCTGATCCCAGATACCTTGTAGATTATTTTAACAATCCTTTCAAAATCTGCTCTGGAATAATCAAATTCGCGATGTTTTTCTAATTGTTGAATGACAACCACTAATGCCCCATCTATATCAATTTAAATTAGTATGCTTAAAACTCTTCCCAATCATCTTCGACTGCCGCGCGCTGGTTCTTTTTCACATTATTATCTACTGGTGAAATGATTTTGTCTCCTCTGGCCCCGCTTTCTTCTCCCGTTTTGAAAAAGCTCATTAATTCCAGCATATTTCCAGCCTGTTCTGTGAGTGCTTCTGCAGCGGCAGCGGCCTCTTCAACCAGAGCTGAATTTTGCTGAGTCATGCTGTCCATTTGTGTGATCGCTTGATTAATTTCCTCGATACCACCGGCTTGTTCCTGACTTGCATTAGCGATCTCTCCCACGAGTCCCGATACACTTCTAACCGACTCAACTATTTCTGATAATTTTTGTCCCGAGTCATTGACTAACTCAGTTCCTTGATTAACCTTATCGACACTGTTACTGATCAAGGTTTTTATTTCTTTGGCGGCACTTGCACTTCTTTGAGCCAGATTTCTTACCTCTGCAGCAACTACTGCAAAGCCGCGCCCCTGATCCCCAGCTCTAGCCGCTTCAACCGCCGCGTTTAAGGCCAACAAATTAGTTTGGAAGGCAATTTCATCAATCACTCCAATGATGTCCGAAATTTCTCTGGAGGCGCTATTGATTTCCTTCATGGCAACTACCGCATCTTCTACAACTTGACCGCCACTTTCTGCTTGCTGCATAGTCGTCGCACTGAGTTGATTTGCTTTGCTAGCCGCCTCTGAATTTTCTTTCACCGTGGCAGTTATCTCTTCCATACTGGACGCGGTTTCTTCTAAACTAGAAGCCTGCTCTTCGGTGCGTTGACTAAGATCGGTATTACCTTGGGAAATTTCACGAGAAGAGGTTGATACGTGGCTGCTTGCTTCCATGATTTCGCCGACCATATTTCGTAAATTGTTAATGGTCGTGTTAATGGCCGTTTGTAATTCAGCGAATGAACCTTGATAGTCTCCTTTCATTTCCTGTTGTAAATTGCCTGTAGCCATTTCAGACAACACAGATTGACAACTGCTTATTGGCTCGCTAACAGTATCTACTAAGGTATTGATAGATTCCGCCAAGTTTTTCATAAAGCCTTCAAAATCTTTGGCGTCAATACGTTCAGTTAAATTGCCCTGTGAAGCTTGTTCAATTAATCCTTCAACTCGCCGTTGTGCGGTCACGACCTCTGTGGAATCGGTCCACTCTACTGCAGTACCTAAGTGATTGCCATCATCATCACTAAGTGCAATGGCGATTAATTGAAAATGTAATTCTGCTATCTGAATAGATGAGGAGTATGGTAGATTTTCTGGTTGCAGCAGCTTTTGTTGATGCGCAGGATTAGCATGAAAACTATCGAAGTTAGTGCCAATTATTTTGTCCACAACAAAATTAGGTAAAGCTTTTTGAATGGATTTTTCTCGGCGACGAAGCATTTTTTCCACCGAGGGATTCATGTAGTTAATCACACCGTCAGGATCAGCCATCATTAGATTTACGGTCATTCCCTGAGTAGCAGAAACTAATCTGCCAATTTCAATTTCAGCATTTACCTGGGTAGTGATATTTTCCCACTCTAAACTAGAGCCAACATAATTGTTCTCCTTATCCATAATTGCTGCGACATTAAGTCTGACAGTTTGGTCGCCCAATTTAATGTTAGTTTGATAGGGTAAATTGGCTGGATCGTCTAAAATTTTGCGCTGATGGGCCGGGTTACGATGGAAGTCATCAATACATTTACCCATCATATAGTCTTCAGTCGCTTTAAAATCAGGCCAAATCGCTTTCATTACTTGCTCAAGAGATTCCAATAAACCAATTGTTGCAGGATTCATATAGGTCACTAAGAAATCTCGGTCCACCATCATGGTGGCTGTGGCAGAGCCAGCCATGGCACCTTGCATTCGCGCCACCGCATTATCAGCAACAACTTGCTCTGTAATATCCGCCCACTCTAAACTTGAACCAATATAGTCTCCGCTAGTACTCATTATTGCCGCTACATTAAGGGTGATTGTTCGTGCGCCCAGTTTTATATTAGTTGTATAAGGTAGGTTATTTGGATCGCCTATTATTTTTCGTTGATGGGCAGGGTTGCGATGAAAATCATCAATGCATTTCCCCATCATAAAATCTTCAGTCGCTTTAAAATCAGGCCACAAAGCTCTCATTACTGGTTCCAGCATTTTGAGTAATTCTAAGGTCGCCGGATTCATATAAGTGATTTTCAAGTCTCTATCAACCATCATCATGGCCGTTTGCGATGCATTAGATGCCTGAGCCAGCATATTGTTAAGATGTTCTTCTGTGCTATCGTTCATGTTTAATCCTTCACTTGAATTATCGGTGCTTATTTTTTGCCGTGGTTGTCTGTAAGTTTTTGCCATTTGCTTTATTGTCTTAGGTTCTAGGTTCTAGGTTCTAGGTTCTAGGCTCTAGGTCGATAGTTCTTCCAAATCGATTAACATTGCCAGTTCCAAAATTATGATCATGGAGTTTTCGATTGTAGTGATACCCTTAATGTATTTTGTATCAATTTTGCTGCCTAAGCTGGGAGATTTTTTTAGTTCACTGGCTGCTACATCATAAACATCTGCCACCGCATCAACCACAATTCCAATAATGCAATCTTGATCAGTGCTTGCAAGTTTGGTTTGCAAAATTATTACCACGGTTGTACTGGTATAAGATGCCTCCGGATACTGAAACCTGACCCGTAAATCAATAATTGGCACTATGGTTCCGCGCCAATCAATGACACCTCTGATGTATTCTGGTGTATTGGGTATTGGCCTTGGCTCAACCCAACAATGAATTTCCTGTACCGCCAGTATGTCCACGCCATATTCATCTTTTCCCATTAAAAAAGTTAAATATTGCTGTTCCGCGCTTTGTTTAATCTCAGCTTTGGATGCTTTATTGGTCGCAACTTCAGCCATTAGAAACTCCGCTATAAGGATGCTTGATAAGATCTAAGTTCAACAAATTGCTTAGCTCCAGTAAAGTGACTGCATTATCTTCAACAGTCATCACACCTGCAGTAAAACAAGAATCTACCCCACTGGCATAATCCGGTACCTGACTGATTTCAGATTCATCCATATTAAAAACATCGGAAACCCCATCGACCACGCACCCCATTAATTTTTCCTTTTCACCGGATTTAATCTTTAGAATAATAATAACCGTTGTGTCCAAATAGGTCGCTCCCTTAAATCTAAATCGATTACGCAAATCCATGACCGGAACAATAGTGCCTCTTAAATTTAAAACACCTTTAATATAGGATGGCGAGTTAGGCAAGAAAGTCGGGCGCTCCCAACCTCTTATTTCCTGAACGCTGAGAATGTTAACCGCAAATTCCTCACCGCCAATATTGAAACTCAAAAATTGACTGCCTTGATCTTCTGTCGCAATATTTCGATCAATCGCCGCAATATTTTGACTTTGTTCATGTAAAACATCTGCTATTTCTGATGTCATTTTATATTCCTGCTATGTTCATCTAAGCCACTTGATTTCTTCGCGTCGCAGCTCTTTCCGCAGATCGCTTTGACAAACCGACAATATCTAATATGAGTGAGACTCGACCATCACCTAAAATAGTGGCGCCGGAAACTCCCTGTAACGATTTATAATGTGTCTCCAAACTTTTTATAACAACTTGCTGCTGGCCTAACAACTCGTCTATTTTTATCGCAATTTTTCGATTTTCACCTTCTACAATTGCAATCAGTCCTTCATTAGTCGATTGCTTATCGTACTTGATGTCAAATTCATCACAAAGATTGACTATTGGAATATATTCACCTTCATTTTTATACACCGGCATGTCGCCAGCAATTCGGGTTATTTGCGCACCAGATAGTGGAATGGATTCGATAATTGTCGATAATGGGATCACATATATTTCATCCGCGGCTCGCACTAATTGACCATCTAAAATGGCGAGTGTCAGCGGCAATCGAATGGTAAATGTCGTACCCTCTCCAAGTATTGATGCGATTTCAACACTGCCACCGAGGTTATTAATATTTCGCTTTACTACATCCATACCCACGCCGCGCCCGGATACATCGGTTACCGCTTCGGCGGTTGAAAACCCTGGCTCCATAATCATGCCAATAATTTGTTCATGAGGAATATCTATACCATCCTGGATCATGCCTTTTTCAACCGCTTTGGCATAAATAATTTGTGGGTCTATCCCTGCTCCATCATCCTTGATTTCAATAATGATGTTACCGCCCTGATGAAAAGCGTTAAGGGTTATGGTCCCCGTTTCTGACTTTCCGGCAGCCAGTCTTTTATCAATGGTTTCCACGCCATGATCCAGTGCGTTTCTAACTAAATGAGTCAGCGGATCACCGATTTGTTCCATTACTGTTTTGTCCAATTCAGTCTCTTCACCATTGATTATCAAATCAATTTTCTTTCCAAGTTGCGACGATAGATCTCTGACCATTCTAGGTAAGCGATTAAATACAAAACCAATGGGTAGCATTCGAATCCGCATGACACTCTCTTGCAATTCGCGTGTGTTCGCTTCTAATTCTCTTAGCCCATTGGTAAGAAGCTCAATTTTACCCATGTCAAAATTATCACCTAACTCACCTAACATCGATTGAGTAATCACTAACTCGCCAACCAAATCAATCAAAGTATCAACTTTGTCTATCCCGACTCGAATAGAGGTTGTTGCCGCCGCTTTTTTGCCGACTTTCGTGTTGGTCTCAGTATTTTTGATGGGGACCAGTTTTTTATCCGTTTGCGGCGCTCCCGGGATAGCTTTTATTTTTAGGTCGGCTTCTTTTTGATCGTCATCTTCCGTTAAAGTTGTGATTACATTCGACTGGTTATTTTGCTCAGCCGTAGAGCGTATTTCCAGTTTGCAGTCGTCCTCCACCCATTCGAAAACTTCTTTGATGGCTAATTTTTCTAATTCTGTTTCAAGTTCTAACTGCCATGTAATGAAACAAGACTCTGGATCCAGATCTGAAAACGACGGCACCTCTGACAAATCAGCCCTAACCGCGAGATGCCCCATACCACGCAGTTCTTTAAACATTCTTATAGGTTCGTTGCCAGTCTGCAAGATATAGGATTCGGGTGCGAAGCTAATTGACCAACCGCTAACCTTGCTATTAGGCGTTGAGCAGCTCTCATCCTCGCCACTATCTGATTTAACATCATCAGAATTAATCGCTAACAATTGATTAAAATAGTCGACCAATTCGACATAATCATTACTCACGGGTTCGCCATCCTGTAGTTTATTAAGCATGCCTCTTAAGCAATCAACGGACTTTAACAATAGGTCAATAATTTCACGAGTGATTGCTCGGCTACCTTCCCGCATTTCATCAAGCAAGGTTTCCATCACATGGGTAAATTCTGCCACTTGAGAAAAACCAAAGGTGGCACTCCCCCCTTTGATAGAATGTGCCGCTCTGAAGATAGTATTGACATTTTCAAGGTCGCTTGAGCTTTTTCCAGTGGAGTCCTCTTCAAGGTTCAGCAACTCTTGCTCCATGACATCGAGTCCTTCAAAGCTCTCTTCGAAGAAGACGGAATGAAACTGGCTTAAATCGATTTCCATTTTATTGTCCTAATGTCTTCCCTATTTGAGCAATACCATGACTGAGCATAATCTTGATTATCCAACGACTTTATTGACGGTTGCTAATAATTGGTCGGGATTAAATGGTTTTACTATCCAACCTGTCGCTCCCGCTGCTCGGCCCGCTTGTTTTTTATCGACAGATGACTCTGTGGTAAGCATTAAGATCGGTGTAAATTTGAATGTCGGTAAGGCTCTTAACGCCTTACACAAGGTAATACCATCCATATTGGGCATATTGACATCGGTTATTACCAGATCAAATGTTTGTTTTTTGGCTATCTCCAAAGCTTTGTCTCCGTCCGATGCATCGGTCACTTCAAAGCCAGCCGTTTTCAATGTAAAAGCGACCATTTGACGCATTGATGCCGAGTCATCCACGGCCAAGATTTTAGTCATACACTATTTCTCCAAATTGAAATTAGTTGTTCAAGCCCAGAGCCGCGGTCAAATCAAGCAAATCACTCGCCTGCAATAACGCATCCGATGGTTTTTTCCAACTCATTTGTTTGTTTGAGGCTGTTACCGCTTGTCTAAAAGAATAAATTAACTGCAGACCAGCGGTGTCAGCCCTTTCAACCTTTTCGGCGAGCAAAACAATATGTGGTTTCTTCTCGAGCGCCGCAGTCAACCGCTCTTTAAGTCCAGAGGCATGCATAATATCCAATGCTGTTCCTAAACTAACGGTGGTTTTGTCGTTCAAGTCAATATCCTCACAAGTTGGCTGAATGGAAAATGCAAATTAATTGCCCTAGATAAGGTATAGCAGATATTTTACAAGATACTAATTTTTACTCAAAAATTGCTTTAGATAGATAGATAGAATAAATGAATGATTCTGTTGAATTTATGGTCAAAGTCAAATTATTTCAAAATACGCAATCAAGTGTGTTTGCGACGTAAAAATGCCTGAGTGGACATTTCATCTATTTGAGCCGATTCTTTTTTATCTGCAGCTTTCACTTCTTTAGATTTCATACTTTTTATGGCTTTGGTAATGGCTGTGGCACGACTATTATCAGACTGCCATTTATTCTGGCATTGAGACAACTGGTCAACACTCTGTTTTACTACCCCTTTTTGTTGTTCTATGATTGTATCTAATTTGCTCAAAAATTGGTGATACTGTTGTAATCTATCACCACTCATCCCTTGCTGCGTTTTAAGCGACATCGTCTCTATATATTCGACACGATAATTAACCAGTTGAGCTAACCGATCTTGTTGATTTTTGCTGTATTCTACGGACTTACCTAAGCTCTGAGCGGCAACCTTTTCCTTGTTGTCAGCTAAGTTTTTGATCGGTTTTAGTCTTTGAGAAGAATTCAATTTGTACCTCACTACAGCCTATCTGGCAGATTGAGAACGCCTATTTGCTCTCCATCCACCCTAAAGTTTAGTCGACAATTTTAACTATTGCGTCATCATTTGTTGTAATTCATCAATACTGTCTGCCATATCAACCTTCTCACTCAGGTTTTGACATAAAAATGAACGGATCCTGGGCATACTATCAATTGCATCATCAATCAATTGATCGGTGCCTTTTTGATAAGCACCCACAGTGATCAAATCCTTATTTTGTTGAAAACTGGAATAAAGGTATTTAAGTTGACTGATGGCTTCACGATGACTTTCAGTGGTAATCTGATTTATCACTCGGCTCACCGAAGCCTCTATGTCGATCGCCGGATAATGACCGGAATCTGCCAGATCTCTAGATAATACAAGGTGCCCGTCAAGGATCGCTCTCGATGCGTCCACAATAGGATCTTGTTGATCATCGCCCTCTGCCAAAACCGTATAAAATGCAGTGATGGAACCTTGATGGTCACCACCATTGCCGGCTCGTTCAACCAATTGGGGTAAACGGGCAAAAACTGACGGTGGATAGCCTTTAGTTGCGGGCGGCTCGCCAATGGCTAGCGCTACTTCTCTTTGTGCCTGACAAAAACGGGTTAAAGAATCCATTAATAAAAGTACATTTTTTCCCTCATCTCGAAAATATTCAGCAATGGTGGTTGCCGCCATAGCGCCTTGAATTCTCATCAAAGGTGAATTATCAGCGGGTACCGCGACGACAACTGCACGCTCCAATCCGGCCTCACCCAGAATTTGCTCAATAAATTCTTTTACCTCACGGCCACGCTCACCGATCAAACCGACCACAATGATTTCGGCTTCGGTAAAACGAGTCATCATACCGAGCAAGACACTTTTACCGACCCCACTACCCGCCATTAAACCCATTCTTTGGCCACGCCCGACGGTCAACACTGAATTAATTGATCGAACACCAACATCCAGCGGCTCTACGACTGGTCGGCGATTTAGAGGATTCATAGTTTCTGCAGCCAATGGCCTGCTAGCAGAGCAATGGATAGGCCCTTTGCCATCGATTGGTCGCCCTTGACCATCAAGAACTCTACCAAGCAAAGCATTACCAACAGGAATTTCTGCTGCCCGACCACTTGGGATCACTCTCGCGCCAGGCCCGAGTCCATGGATCCTACCGATCGGCATCAAATAAATTTTGTCCTCAGAAAAACCAACAACTTCGGCATCTTCCAATTCACCCGTATTAGTTTCAATTTGACATCTCTCACCAATATTGACACTACAACCTACCGCTTCGAGTGTCATGCCGATCATCCTGGTGAGTCGGCCTTCCACCACAATGGTATCCACGTTTTTAACTTTGTCGATATGTTGATGGATAAAGCGACTAAGACTGTCATCACTTAATACTTTGTTGGTCCCACTTTTTTTATCGATCCCGTTTTTTTCATCGACCTCATTTATTTTATCGATCTCCTTGCCTTCATCGATCTCATTTCCTTCATCGATCATTCGCTTCACCCGATCGCTGCCCGCCCACTAGTCGGCTAAACATCACTGCAATCTGCCTGTCAATTGACGCGTCCACTTTCGAATTTTTTGTTCTTAACAGGCAACCACCCCGTTCTAACGAAGGTTCCTCAACCAGCTGCCATCTCGAATCCTGAGACGTCTTGCTGATCGATAAAACTTCTCTAATTATCGAAGCGTCGTCGGGATGAAGTAGTATTTGAATATTCTTTGAACCGATCGGCAGAAGCTTTAATGATTCTCTAATGATGGCGATTAATTGAGTGGGATCTTGTTTAAGTTCCCGTCGGACTATTTGCCGAGAAATAGCAAAGGCCAACTCCACTAGTTCCTGCTGAGTTTGTTCACCGCACTGTTGCAGAGGATCTGCTAGCTTGCTTAACATGTCATTAAGCAGTTCATTTTTATGTTCAACTTCCTCTTTAGAGGATGCCAATCCTTCCCGTCGACCTTTTTCAAAACCTTCGGTATAGGCCTGATCTTTAATGACCTGCAAAGCTTCGGCGGTAATTAACTCTTCTGTTTTTTCCTCAATCTCTGGCTCTTCCTGCTCCACAGGTTGGCGAAATATTTTACCGTCTTCTACGTTAATAGGCGGCAATGACCATGACTGGTATTTTTTAACATTTCGCATCGGTCTGATCGGGTTTTCGGATTTTGCTTTTAGTACCATGTTTAAACCATCTCTTCGCCACTACCACCCAACGCAATTTCACCAGATTCGGCCATACGTCTAGCGACGGTGAGTATTTCTTTTTGCGCTGATTCAACTTCGCTTAACTTGACCGGTCCCATCGCTTCCAAATCATCACGCATTAATTCGGCAGCTCGTTTAGACATGTTCTTAAATATTTTTTCTTTTATTGATTCTTCGCAAGCTTTTAATGCAACAATTAAAGTATCGGTTGAAATTTCTCTCAGAAGCGCCTGAATACCTCTATCGTCTACTTGCTCAAGATTATCAAACACAAACATTAGATCTTGAATTTGTTGGGCTAAATCTTCATCGGTTTCTTTAAGTGAATCCATAATAAGTGCTTCATTAGTTCCGTCCATAAAGTTCATGATGTCTGCCACTTTTTTGACGCCTCCAATTTCATGGGCTTGTGTGGAACCGCTACCCGTAAATTGTTTTTCCATGATGTCATTTAATTCCTGAAGCGCATCAGGTTGAACGGCTTCAAGCGCAGCAATTCGCATCGTGAGATCGATACGGACTTTTTCTGGCAGGAGTTTTAATACTTCGGCTGCTTGGTCTGGATCCAAATAAGATAATATGATCGATTGAATTTGTGGGTGTTCAAAACGCACTACATCGGCAACTGAACGTGCGTCCATCCATTTAAGTGTATCTAAACCTTTGGTATTGGCACCGGCCAAAATTCGATCGATAATACCACCTGCTTTATCATCACCCAACGCTGCTTTTAATGTACTGCGAATATAATCTTCGGTTCCAATTCCAATGCCTGTTTGTTCTTCGACTTTTTCTAAAAATTCATCTACCACTTCCTCAACAGTTCCTTTGTCTATATTCTTTAGAGATGCCATCCCCATGCCCAACAACTGAACTTCTTTAGGGCCCATATGCTTTAAAACTTCGGCAGCGGTTTCTTCTCCCAAAGACAATAACAATACTGCAGCCTTTTCAACGCCACTGATTTTTTTTCCTGATTTATCTTCAGCCATCTTCTTCTATCCATCCTTTAACTAATTGCGCTACTAAAGTTGGATTATTATTGACAACCCCTTTCGCCTGCTCTAATTTTTTAACTTCTCCCACAGTGGGTGGTGGTAATTCCAAATTATCGTGTCCACTTAAAGTGACTTGGTCGCCTGCCAAACCCTCACCTCCAGCGAGTCCACTACCTAAGTCATCGAAATCTTGATCTTGTTTATCGGCTACCGCCAGCTGTGTTGGCGCGGTTGAAAGTTTGCTAAAGGCCGGTTTTAATACTACAAAAATAAGAACTAGAACCAAAATTAGTCCCGTGATTGGTTTCAACAATGACTGAAATAATTCTTGTTGGTAAAAAGCCAATGGCGCAGGCGCAGGCAAGGTTTCACCGGCGACAAATGGAAAGGACTCTACGCTAACTACATCACCTCTTTGTACACTAAACCCAACGGCTGCCTGAATCAACCGATTAATGCGATCTGTATCAACTGCTGCTCGTGAAATTCTTTGACCCGCATTATCGGGATCATCAATATAGTCTAAACCAACCGAAATACTGATTCGATTGACAATGCCAACCTGAGGTAATATGTGACTAATAGTTGTATCCAGATCAAAATTTCTTTCCGCTTCAACCCGGCTATTTGTGGCTGCAGATTTTTGACTCGCGTTGGCGTTCGCGCTGTTAGCTGGAATACTGGAATTACCGGGAGGTTGATTAGATAGCGCACCCGGAACACCTTGCGCGGAGCCGGAATTTCGATTGTCTTCAATAGTTCTTTCACTTCTTACTGCGGGTAAATCAGGATTAAAAGTCTGCATGGTTTGTTCTGTCTGAGTAAAATCCATATCTAGATTGACCTGCACTGTGTAAGCAGCCGCTCCAACAATAGGAGTTAATATCTGCTCTATGCGACTGCGAATTTCCTCTTGTCTTTCTCTAACAATCTTCAACTCGCGAGAACTTTCCCTTTGTGTTTTACTCATTGAACCAGAATGATATAAACGACCAAACTGATCGGTAATGGTCACCTGATTTCTTTCCATATTAGGAATACTTCCGGCCACTAAATCCACCATCGAATCACTTTGTTGCTCTGATATAGCGCCTCTGGAATAGAGATTTAATAAGACAGATGCACTGGGCTTACGGCGATTCTTAATAAACGAAGATTCTTTTGGGATAGCCAGGTGAACCTTAACCGCCCTGACACCATTAAATTGCTCTAGTGTCGCTTTAAGTTGCATTTCCTGATTGCGCAATAGACGAGCTTTTTCCATTCTTTGGGAAACACCGAAGCCTGTGTCCTGATCCAGATAAGAACGGCTACCGGCATCTTCTACCACAACGCCTTGTGAACCCAGTTCCATTTGTATTCTTTTATAACGTGATTGAGGAATCAAAATTCGACCGCTAGTCGATACCTTGTAAGGTATTTGCTGTTGTTCCAAATAATTAATCACATCCATAGACGCTTCCGCCTCTAAATTAGGCAGTGGACGCATTGCAGGATCATTCGACCATAAAGCGATAAACACACCCAATGCAATACTGGCGGCAATTGCGATTAAAATGCCTACCTGTTTTAAAGGTGCAAGACTGTTCATACCGGGTAAAAATCCTGCTGATGGCGTTTCAATCGGTACTAAGTCTGTTGCTGTATCTGCCACTATTTATATCTCCAAACTAATGAGTCAAAGGCTTTCTACTAAATCGGCATGTTCATAATATCTTGATAGGCTGAAACCACTCGGTTTCTTACCTGCAAAGTTGCCTGAAATGCAATGCCCGCTTTTTGTGATGCAATCATCGCTTTGACCAAGCTAACACCTCCATCACCAGTTTCAACCTGATTGGTCAGTTTGCCCGCCTCCATTTGTTGCTGGTTGACATTATTAATTGCTTTGCTAAACAGATCACCAAATTCGCCACCGCTTTTGGCCACAGGATTAATACCTGTATTAGTTCCCGATTTGGCCAGTTTGCTGATCTGTTGCATTTGCGCCAGTAGTTGGTTGGTCTGCATAGATGTTTTCATTTGATCTCTCTTAAGCTAAAGATTTTTTATCTGGAATGCTATAACCTGCTTCGCGCATGCTAGCAATTTTGTAACGCAAAGTTCTTGCACTAATTCCTAATTGCTCTGCCACTTCTTTTTTCTTGCCATTACATTTAGCCAGTGATTCTACGATTAATTGATACTCGTGATGGCGCATATCACTTCCCAATTGGCTATTCTGATTTTCATTCATTAAGTCAGACTGCTCAGCAAAATCATTGCCAGCCTGCCCTTCAAAAGTAATATCTTTAGCCTCTATGATTTTACTGGATGTCAGTACCGCGACTCGTTGCACCAGATTGTCCAACTCTCTAACGTTGCCAGGCCACTCATAGCTAATCAATTTTGCGATGGCTTCCGCAGAGAATTCAAGTGAACCTCTAAATTCCACTTGCTGATATTTTGTCAACAAAGACCTGGCAAGCGGTAAGATATCTTTGGGCCGCTCTTTAAGGGACAAACAATGAATAGGAAAAACATTAAGACGGTAATATAAATCTTCTCTAAAACGCTTATGCTGGACTTCTTCCTTTAAGTCTCGATTAGTCGTGGCAATGATCCTGACATCCAGTTTGATTAGCTTCTTGCCACCAAGACGTTCGACTTCTTTTTCCTGGATCACTCTCAATATTTTAGCTTGTAGAGGCAGCGACATTTCTGATATTTCATCTAACAGCAAAGTGCCACCCTGTGCCTGCTCAAACTTACCCGCGCACGCTTGATGTGCCCCGGTAAACGCACCTTTTTCATAACCAAAAAGCGTCGATTCCAACATGTTTTCCGGTATAGCAGCACAATTAATGGCGACGAATTTTTCATCGTGACGCTCAGAATTTTGATGTATGTACCTGGCCATCACTTCTTTACCGGCACCACTTGCTCCGGCGAGTAATACGTTAGATTGTGTGGCGCTTATTTTTTTGGCATATTGATAAATTTCGATACTGCGCGGATCTTCAATAATGATTTCATCAATTATATTGCCCGGCATATATTTTTCGATCAAATAAGTTAATTTCTCTGGCTCGAAAGGCTTTTGCAAATAATCACAGGCACCTAAGCGCATCACTTCTACCGCATCACTGACATCACCATAAGCTGTCATCAAGATCACCGGCAAAGTCGTATTATTTTTGCGAATATGCCGAAGTAAATCAATCCCGGACATTTGTTGCATTTGAATATCGGTGATAACCATGTCGGCGGCGTTTGGCTTGTTTAGCATCGCAACGGCAGCCTCCGCGCTATCCGCCAAACTCACCTTATATCCCGACACTTCCAAACTCGCAGATAAAGCACTGCGTAAAGCGAAATCATCTTCAACGACCAATATATTAGTAGCCATAGGCGCTCTCCGAATTAACACCTTTCGATGGTTTATGATTGTTTTCCGTGATTTTCGTTTTTGCATTGCCAACAACATCTTGAGACTTGCAAAGCTGCTCACTTATCGGATGTTGTTTGGCTAAACATAAGGGGAAGTCTAAAATAAATCGACTTCCTTCAGCTATTTTTGATTCAACTTTAACAATACCGCCGTGCTCAGTAACCACTGCTTGCACGATTGCTAGGCCCAATCCGTTACCATGGTTTTTAGTGCTATAAAAAGGTTCGAATAATTTCTTTTGATCTTCGTTGCTAATTCCCTGACCCTGATCTTTAACTTCAATGGTCAGTCGTTGCTGGTTTGTTCCGGTTTTTTTTGTTCCGATTTTTATAACTACTGGCGTTTTCTTTGTGCTGCTGTCGATTGCGTTATCCACTAAGTTATTAATGGCACCAACTAATGCATCTGAATCGCCGAGCATCATGGTATTTTTAACTGAGTCAGAATCGATCTCAAACGTCAATGGATGAGCAAAAACACCGCAGGCGACTTTAATAGTCTCGATCAGTTTTTCGACTTTAAAATTGCTTTTTTGTTTTTTATCTCCCCTGACAAAATTTAGCATATCGGCAATTTGTCGATCCATAAAACGTAAACGCTCCATTAAATGTTGGCTAAACTGCTGTTTTTTTGATTCGCTTAAGGATTCTCCATTTAGATGGGAACCGTACAAAATTGCGGCCGCCAATGGCGTTCTGATCTGATGCGCTAAAGAAGCGATCATCGTTCCCATGCTGGAAAGTTTTTGTTGTTGACTTAGTTCAGCCTGCAACTGACGGGTTTTGGTCATATCTGTCAAAACAATCATTTGTCCCGGCTCAGAGTCTAAGGCGCGCGTTTCGATATGGACCTTACGACCATCTTTGAGCGAGATTTGATGTCCATCGTCCGCTTGCGGCATGAAGGCCCGATTGATAACATTTAACCAGGATTCGCCTAATAAGGGACGTCCTAAAATATCAATTGCAACGGCATTGCATTCTCTGACAATACCTTTGCCGTCTAATACGACAACCCCGGAAGGCAGTATTGATAATAAATGTTGTAAACGATCAGCAATGGTTTGTTTTTCCTCTATTGCTTCACTTCTTTGTTCGCTTACATCCTGCAGTTGATCGTTTAACTGTTCGACTTGCCCTTCTAAATTTTGATAGGAATTAACAAAGGATTTTGACAGTCGACTCAAGTCTGACATGACAGAATTTAAATGACCATCTGCTGGATTTAAGTGAGTATCTTTAGGATCAGTACGACTATTTGAATTAGCATTGGAATCGTGTGAATTCAAGTCTCCATTGGGTTTTTGCTGCGGTGCCGATTGCGATAAACGTATTTTATTTAGCTGTAGATCGGTTCGCTCTCGCAGAGCTTTGCGCGAATCAGAAGTTGAAATTGGAGCAAAGTCTGATTTTGAAACGCCAGATATTAAAACTGAATTTTCTTGAGCATTTGGTGGCATGCAATCCTCACTAAATCATTTGCAAGCTGCAAGAAGATGTCAAACTTCTAACAGATTTAAATATTTAGTTTGTACAGAGCAATTTACGTGCCTATTTTTTTATTTCTTTTAAATCAAAGAGTTGAAAAAGGTATTGCATATGGTTGGATATTAGTGTCAAATATTTGCCAGAATCACACAGACCAATAAAAACACTTAAACATAAAAGCCAAGATCATTCACCACAGAGAACACAGAGAAAAACAATTTGGAGGGAAAGGCACAGGTAAAGTATTGACCAAAATATTTTGTGATGAGGACGGTTAGTTGTTTTTCCTCTGTTTCCTCTGTGTCCTCTGTGGTAATAGGTCTTTTGTCTTTTCGGGTTAGATCAACCCGCTTTTTGCAAACTGTACTTTCGCATTTTTTCGACCAAAGTAGTACGTCTCATCCCCAACCTTTTGGCGGCTCGGGCAACTACCCAGTCCTCTTCTGCGAGGGCTTGTTCTATGTAGGATATTTCAAGTTTCTTGACAAACTCTTTCAAATTAACGCCGTTTTCAGGGAGCGCAGCTATAGGACCATTATTATCCACAATACTAATTTGAGGCTTGGCACTGCTTTGAAGCTTCAGTTCACTTTGTCGCCGCTCGGCAAGTTCAGGTTTTGGATAACAGCTTAACCCGTCGGCGTGCTGATAATCGATCGGTAATTCTTTGATATCTACAACGCCATATGGGTACAAAATGCACAATCGTTCCATGAGATTTGATAATTCGCGGACATTTCCGGGCCAACTGCATTTCATTAACGATAAAAGGGCATTCGGACTTAGCCTGACCGAACCTCTTTTGTCATTTTCTAACCGGGCGATCAATTCATTCACCAACAGAGGAATATCTTCTACTCGATCTCGTAACGAAGGCATCACAATGGGGAAAACATTTAAGCGGTAAAAAAGGTCTTCTCTAAAGCGACCTTCCTTAACCTCCACATCTAATTGACGGTGGGTGGCTGCGATGATCCTAACATCCGCGTTAATGGATTTACTGCTTCCAACTCTCTCAAAAGTCCGCTCTTGCAACACCCTCAATAATTTAACCTGCATGGGCATCGGCATGTCACCAATTTCGTCCAGAAAAATAGTCCCGCCCTCAGCCAATTCAAAACGTCCTTTTCGAGTGGTTAGTGCTCCAGTAAAAGCGCCTTTTTCGTGGCCAAATAATTCACTTTCTAACAGCTCCGCAGGTATCGCGCCACAGTTAATAGGAACAAACGCTTTGTCTGCTCGATCGGAAAGATAGTGAAGATTTCTTGCGGCAACTTCTTTACCCGTTCCCGATTCGCCTAGAATTAATACACTGGCATCACTGTCTGCCACTTGCTCGATCAATCGACGAGTTTCGTGCATGGCGGCACTTTGACCAACCATGCTGCGGAATAACTCCTGAGCTTTGAACTGTTGTTGAGGTGTATGTGCGCCTTCTCGGCAGGATTGACAGGCATGGATTGCCTCGAGAATTTCATTTTGCTGTAACGGCCAATTAATTCGGCCAACCACTAGTTGAGTCCCCTTAGCTGACGCATTTCCTGAAAAAGCCACGTCATCTAACATGACTACAGGCATCAAGGGATCGCATTGATAGATATCATCTAAAAAATCTGCAACTTCATCATAGCAATCAATTTCTCCGAGAAAGATCCCCAGGATTGGTTTGGCCTGTTCAAACTCCTGCTGCCAGTTTTTACAGGTCGCCACGGTTACAGGTTCACCAATAAATTCGAGAATGGTTTTTACATCGTGACTACGCTCAAGGTTGTCATCTATAACCAATAACTGCATGATTTCCGTCATTTAAAGTTTCCTGAAAAAAGTTTTGGTATCAACTTTTGGTCATTTTTCATCCAAAAGCCTATGTAAATTAATAACATAGAATAAGTTTTAGTTGAGCAATCGTACTTTGTCAAAGTTTTGGCAGTAATCTTTTGGAATTAAAATCAGTTGTCTTGCAACGATTTTTCTAAGCCCATAATTTTATTAGGTTTATTTGAGCTTTAACAGAAAATTACCGGATCAATTATTTGTGATTAAATCTTGAATATTCGATTAGGATAAATTGACGACCATTTTAAAGACGTCCCCGGTCGATAAAAACAATTAGATTATCAAAGCGGAAAATAATTTCCGCCTTAATTAAATAGTTTTTGGAATAAATGGGAAATTCATTACCGGGAAAACTACCGCGCCCTGCTCCTGCTCATTACCTAAAGCACCTATTATTAGTACTTACCTCCGGCAGGAATAAGAAAAGGGGTCGAAAAACGACCCCTTACCGTACGACAGAAGTTAAGCGTTAGTGGCTGTTCTCAGCAACCACCTGACTTAATGCTTCGTGCTAGAGCCCTTGATATAAGCTGTTCTCAGCAACTTAAACCCTGAACTATAGCGGCGTTCCGAAGAACATGACCGACATAAGCATTAGGAGATTTATCATGGGTAATGATTTTTATTCGCTAATATTTATATTGGCTAGTTATGGTGTAGCAAGGCGTGTGCCAACATTGCACAGCATACGCCAAGTTTTTGGAAATTATTTTTAAAGTCAGTTTTTTTGCCGCCGATAGATTATTTGAACGGGGCATCTCAACCCTTTTCACCTTATCGGTGACATTCTCAGTTTCCAGTTAAGGCTTTTCGACAATTCTCAGATGTTCGATTTTATATCGAAAGATTTATTCTCAGTTTTTCTTTCCCAATTAATTTTTGTTAATTTTATGTGCTTTAAAAACAACTTTAACCTTTAACCTCCAGTTGTTTGCCAGGCATTAGATTAAGGAGTAAAAAAATGGGAAACGTACTATCAACCAATGTTTCTTCGCTTAACGCACAACGTAGTTTAACCAGCGTAAACGGTAGCCTGTCACAGACTTTTCAACGTTTATCTTCGGGGCTTCGTATTAACAGCGCCCGAGATGACGCAGCGGGTCTGCAAATTTCCAATGGTCTAACCTCTCAAATAAATGGCCTCGCCGTCGCTTCCAGAAATGCCAACGATGGTATCTCTTTAGCACAAGTTGCAGAAGGTGCAATGCAGGAAACCACCAATATCCTGCAACGTATTCGAGACTTGGCGATTCAAAGCGCCAACGGTAGCAACGGGCCGTCGGAGCGCTCAGCGCTGAACGCAGAAGTTCAACAACTGGTGCAAGAAGTCGACCGTATCGCTAACACTACCCGTTTCGGTAGCCGAAATATTTTAACGGGCACGTTAACCGGGGCCCAGTTTCAGGTCGGCGCTCAAGCGTTTGAAACTATTAATATTTCGATCAACTCTGCAAGGGCAGAAGATCTGGCGATTAATAATGTCAATTTTGGTCTTAATAACACTGGTTTCGACCTGGCCAACGTAGGCACGGCCGCCGCATCGCCCGTATCGGCAGTCGCCGCTGAAAACTTGAGTTTTACCGTCGGTAGCCAGTCTTTTGCGGTTGCAGTAGGTTCAGGCGATTCGTCCCTGGAGGTCGCCGGTCGAATCAATGCAGAAGTAGCTTCGGTTACAGCGGACGCGACCACCATAGTTCAGGTGGGTACTTTTGCAGCTCTTGACGACGCTGAGTCGCTAACTTTTGCTGTTAATGGCGTCGACTTAGTTGTCGCGGCTGGTGCGACCTCTTCTAATGATAACGTCGTTTCCAACCTTGCCGCGGCGATTCAATCGGCCTCTGGCTTGTCAAACCTCGAAGTCGCTGTTTCAGGCGCTTCGGGTTCTCAAGTGGTAACCATTACCGATCAAACCGGAGAAGACGTCAAAATTGAGCTGAAAACTGAAACTGATGCCACTGCCAGTGCGACTTTTCAAGTCGACAGTATAAGCGCGACGGATGGGGTATCAATCGCAAATACAGCTGGAGTAACAGTTGCCGAAGGTGTCGTAGTGACCGGTGACATTACATTTTCTACGGACGAGACTAACACCACGATCTCAGTGGTTGGTGGCGGCACAATCGTTTCCGCCACGGCAGTTAGCGCGGCGATTACTCAAGGTACTCGGGTTATTGATTTGGATATTTCAACCGTCGACGGCGCTCAACAAGCTCTTGGTGTAGTAGACGCCTCGATCAAACAAATTGACCGTAATCGAGCCGATTTGGGTGCAGTTCAAAACCGGATGTCTTCGACTATCTCTAATTTACAGAGCATTATCGAAAATGTCTCGGCGGCGCGTTCACGTATTCGAGATACCGACTACGCCGTTGAAACCTCTAACCTGTCTAAAAACCAGGTATTGCAGCAAGCGGGATTATCCGTATTGGCCCAGGCAAACGCCTCTAGCCAGTCGGTACTCTCCTTGCTACAAGGGTAATACCATGAAAGCCTCAAAAGCCCCTACCGTACGACAACTTTAGGTGCAACATCGAAGACCCGCTTAACTGCGGGTCTTTTCATATCAAAGCCATTTATGCCAAACGGAAAACATGGTTAGTAATAAAAAATGCAGAATATGACGACTTTCTGGCAAAAAAACCTCATTAAATTCCACTGACTAAAGTTTTACTGCTGTATAACAGACTTTTTATGTTATACAATTGTATAACCAAGTTCATGTTAGAGGTATTACCGTGACAGCTATAGCCGTTCGTCAATCAGGCGGTGCAAACATCGTCAGTATTCCTAAAGCCATTGTGAAGACTTTAGGGTTGCACGTTGGTTCAAAACTCGACTTGTCAATTGAAGACAACAAAATAGTATTAACGCCAATTGCGGAAGAAATGAGTCTTGAAGAGCTACTAACTGGTAGCCCCAAAAAATGTTTTGCCGTCACTGACGAAGATCGGGAATGGATTGACGCCAAAACAGTGGGCAAGGAAGTTTAATGTACATACCCGATAAAGGCGACATTGTTTTGCTCAATTTCGACCCAAGTGCTGGTAAAGAAATTATGAAACGTCGCCCCGCTTTCGTGATTTCCAGGAAACGATTCAACGTGCATACCGGATTTGCGGTCGTTGCCCCGATCACTAGCACTATTAGAGGAATGAAGCTGGAAGTTGTTTTACCGGAGGAAATTTCTACTAATGGTTCTGTCTTGATCCATCAGATGAAATCTTTAGATTTTGATGATATAAATATTGAACTCATAGAAACAGCGCCCAATACGGTGATTGAACAAGTTACTGAGCTCGCTAAGGTCATTATTATTTAATCCCTAGACGGCGTTTCCCTGTTTCACCTTCGTGGGATGTTTTTATAGCATTGGTATTCATTGTAGTTTTCCAACGCAAAATCATATTTTCAAATAAACAGGACTTGCCTTTAAATGCGCTCTTTTGGCAGGGTTCTTACTTAATTGGATTGTAACTATTCAGCGATTTCTATTGGTTGTTCATTCTACCTGTAGATAATACGTGGCATTCAATACATTCGACCTCTCCCTACCAAAAGTAGGTCCTTCTAAGGAAGGGGAGGGGATTTAGCCCCCTCTCCCTTCGGGAGAGGGCTGGGGAGAGGGTTCTTTTGATTTGCTGAATAGTTACATTGGATTTTAAGTATCAGATCCCTGATTTTGGGATTTTTCTTGCTCTTTTTTTTCCAAAAACTCCTGCATATCCTGATTATCGACACGATGATAAATATCTTCTACCGATAATGTCATATCAATCGATTCAAAATAAATATCCTGTTTAAGAAAATAGTGCTTTGATCGCCAGTCATCACTTTTGCGATAGACCGTCACATCAGCTACATCTTGCTCTACTATGACATACTCTTGTAATGTAGGAATATTAATATATTCCATTAGTTTATCTTGCTCATCAATTTGGCGAGTAGAGCGAGAAAGCACCTCAACTATAATAACCGGTGTTTCTGTGGCATAGCCGTTGGCAACAAAGTTATCATCACAAACCACTAACACATCAGGGTAACGGTAATTGCCTGTTGAGGTTTTTACTTTCATGTCTGAGGTAAATGGCCTGCAAGGTGATTTTTTTAAATGCATTTTGAATTCTGACACCATGTTTACAGCGATAGTGTTATGGTTTGCACTTGCCCCAGCCATGGCATGAACCAAACCGTCAGCAAATTCATGCTTTAATTTGTTATTTAATTCACCTGCTAAATATTCAGATTCCGTAATGAAATCATCTGTTTTTATGTTTGGCATTAGCTGCACCCTATAGATTCAAACAAACGCAATGTTACTATTGGTCGTAAACAGCGTCAAATATTGAAAATACATTGGTTTAACCTAAAGGAGGTCGGAGTCGCCCTAAAATGAAACTATTAGGCTAATTTAATGGTTAATACTTCAGCTGTTACGGCTGAATTTTGATTAAATGCGACTCTGCCCCCTACAAACAACTGATCCTAACTTGAATTTGTCTCTAAAAAAATGATATAGTCCTTACATTCTAATTTAAGGACATCCAAATGTCTCAAAAAAACGCAACCCTAGATCATGAAATATTGACTATTTTATCGCTAAATAGTCACGGCTTATATCGAGGGGAAATACAAGATAAACTTGACTTACCTATAAATTACAAAGCATTACAAAGAACCCTTATTGCGTTAGCAAATAAAGGCATGATTACAAGAACGGGCGAAAGACGCGCTACCCGATACCACTCATTAAGGACAAAAGTTGATAAAATAATCTCTTTAACGCCTTCTTCTATCATTTGTGAGCCGACAATAGAAGACTCAAAAGATGATAAAACAACGTCTAATACAGGTTTTACCGAGTTATTCTCAAAAAATAGCCTAGAATTGCTGCGTTTTCTTGAGACTCCCGTTTTTGCTCGCCCCAAAGTGTCCTATAATCGTAAAATTCTAGAGAATTATGTCCCTAACAAAACTCACTATCTACCGGACAATATTCGTCAGGAGCTTCTGGATAATGGCAAACGAACGGAGGTTGGTTTAGCCGCAGGTACTTATGCCCGAAAAATTTTTCAACAGCTATTGATCGAGCTATCTTATAATTCCAGTCGATTGGAGGGCAATACTTATTCTAAATTGGATACCCATCAATTAATAAAAAACAACGTGACGCCCGCAGAAAAGGTCGACCAAGAAACCGTTATGATCATCAACCACAAAGAAGCGATCACATTTATGGTTGAAAGTGCGGCAGAGATCAACCCGGATACTTTTACTTTGTGCAGTTTACATCAATTGCTTTCACAGGATTTACTAGTCAACCCTCAAGCTTGTGGACGGGTTCGACAAGTTGAGATAAATATTGGGCAATCTGCCTATTATCCTCTCGACAACCCTCACCAATTGCAGGAAATACTAGAATTACTTTTACTCAAGGCAAGAAGAATTAATCATCCTTTTGAACAGAGCTTTTTTCTGCTGGTCCATATTTCTTATTTGCAAGCTTTTGAAGATATAAATAAACGAACCGCTCGCCTCGCATGTAATATCCCCTTAATAAAAGCGAACTTGTGCCCATTAAGCTTTAACGATCTGCCAAAAAAGCAATATATTCAGGCTGTTTTACTTTTTTATGAGACTAATGAAACACAACCATTGGTTGAATTGTTTCGATGGTCTTACTTACAATCTTGCAAACAATACGCGGTATTAAAACAATCAATTGGTGAAATTGATGGTTACCGCATTCAGCACCGAGCACAACGCAAGCAAGTGATGGGAGAGATTATTCGAGCGGGTTTACATAATGATGAAATTGAAAAACAACTGGTTAATTTTTGCCACCAACAAGCCATTAACAGCCAGGATAAATTTATAGCGATGACTCTAACAGATTTAAAATTGCTTCATCAAGGAGCGATTATTGGCTTAGGCATCACTCAAAATCAATTTGTAACCTGGAAAACTGAAGAAAATAATCTCAAATAACTTAAAGTCGCCATTTTTAACGCCGATACTCTTTTATGAACGCAAATTGTTCTCAGCAATGCGCGAACATAGTAAGTTATTGTTTCTCAGGCGATGGCGGTTCTTAATTTTAAGAACAACTCTTCATAAATCACCTCCTCAGAAGCCCTAATTTATACTTGAATTAGATGTTTCTCAGACCTCTATTTCAAAAAACACGTCTTTTTAAGACAAACGCGGATAGTTAAGTAGTTGTTTTAAGTGTGGTTATTTTGGTATGGGTTTTATCTTTTGATTTTACCTAGCTCCTAGAACCTAGCTCCTAGCGCCTTCTTTTCCATCCATTATTTTTAAGCACTTTGTAATTTTGAAACCTGAATGATGAGTTCTCAGCTCAAATTCAATTTTGTTTCAAATATCAAAGGTTTAGGAGATTTATCATGGGTAATGTTATACAGACGAATGTATCGTCTCTTAGTGCGCAGCGATCTTTAGGAAAAACTAACGAAGCACTGCAAACTACTTTTCAACGTCTTTCTACAGGTTTACGAATTAACAGCGCGAAAGATGACGCCGCCGGACTTCAAATTTCTAATTCGTTAACATCTCAGATTAATGGTCTGGGTGTTGCAATTCGAAATGCGAATGATGGTATTTCATTGGCACAAACGGCAGAAGGAGCTTTACAGGAAACAACTAATCTACTTCAACGAATGCGTGACCTTTCGATCCAATCAGCTAATGGAAGCAACAGTAGTTCTGAAAGAACAGCTCTTCAATCTGAAGTTAGTCAAATTCAGTCAGAGTTGAATCGTATCGCCGACACCACGTCATTTGGCGGAAGAAACCTACTAGACGGTACCTTTGGTACCTCATCATTTCAAGTTGGAGCGCAGGCAAACGAAACGATAAACGTGACCCTTAAAGGTTCAAGTGCGAGTAATGTAGGTGTGTATTCTCGCGAACTAGATGGCAACTTAAACACTGGTTTTGGTGCTACAACCGCCGCCGCGGCTGCAGTTACGGCTGGTAACTTAGTTATAAACGGTTCAGAAGGAACTGCAACTGTTGGCGTTATAGATGGTTCTGCTTCAGCTAATGCCGCATTGATCAACAATGATACAGCTAACACTGGCGTTTCAGCCGATGCAAGAACAGGTGTTCAATTGAGTGCTTTTAGTGCAACTGGAGCTGTTTCTTTTACCTTGCAAGGTACTGGAACTTCAACGGTTAATATCGCAACAACAGTAACCGACGTAAACGATTTGGCTTCTCTAGCCGAAAAAATCAACGATAATAGTGGTACAACCGGCATATCTGCTGTGTCAAACGGTGCAACTCTAGATTTAGTTAACGAAGCCGGTGATGATATTATCATATCTGCATTTGATCTTGGTGCTGATGGTGGTGGCGAAACAGTAACAGCAACATCGCTAAATTATGACGGAAGTGTTTCAACTGAAACTGACAATATTATTGATGGTACAGATGAAGGTTTCAGTACTCGAGGTACTATTAGACTAGAATCTGCAGAAGCTTTCTCTACTACAGCAGCAAACACACTTATAGATGATACGGCCGTTATTGCTGCGTCTGGTTTTGATGATGTAGCTTCAATAGACATTGGTTCTCAGCAAGGAGCACAAGAGGCAATTGGAGTAATCGATGCAGCAATTCAAAGTATCGATAGCAATCGAGCGACTCTTGGTGCTGTTCAAAACCGATTAAGTAGCACTATTTCGAACTTGGGCAACATTCAAGAAAACGTATCGGCGGCACGTTCACGTATTCGTGATACAGATTTTGCCGCTGAGACCGCTAATCTGGCTAAAAACCAGGTATTGCAACAGGCTGGTTTATCCATCCTGGCGCAGGCCAACGCTTCTAGCCAATCGGTGTTGTCACTGTTGCAATAAGTTGATGAAGACGCTTAAATTAAAGTTATTTTTGTTTGTTCGACTGACATTTAGCGTCTGGCGAGAAAGTGGGCTTTGGCCTACTTTCTCATTCGCTCTTTCGAGGTAATTTGCTATGGCTATATTAAATTTAGCAGGCAACTTTCAACCGAACTCGGTTTCTGGTGGCACAAGTTTGCCGCAAAAACAGAGTGGAGCGACTTCAGCTTCTAGCAGCTTGGATACCGGCGGTTTGGTAGCCGCAAATTTGAAGCCTGTTACCGAAACCTTATCAACAATAGTTGATAAGGTAGAGGTAATAGAAAACAAGCCGGTAGAAGTTAGTCAGGAAAAAATCAACAATCAGATTGAAGAGATCCAACAATTCAATCAAAGCATCGACCGAAGCCTACAGTTTGAGGTTGACGAAGAGCTGGGTGTGACCATTGTTCGAGTCATCGATAAGGAAACCGATGAATTAATAAGACAATTTCCACCTGAAGAGTTGATCAATTTATCCCGGCGTTTGAAGGAGCTCAATGAACAAAGCTCTGGTTCCAGCGGAGTCTTGTTACAAGAGAAAGTATGAATGAAGGGAGGATTCTCCTCCCTTTTTCCGCCAAATTTAATGGCACAAAGTTCACCAGTTTCTTTTGTGCTTATTGAATTAAAGTTTACATTAAACTGGCTCATTAATTGCTTTATAAATCATAAGCCATGAATACTCAGGCAATTAGAATATCTCCCGATTTCAACTAAATTAATTTAGAAAGAAAAAATTGCAAAAAATATTTATATCAAGGTTCTTTCGGCCGATATAGTTAAAGTGTTTGATATAAGTGTTTTCAAAAAATAAGTGCTTCACAGGTAATAAAAATGGGTTTAATCAGTATAGGTGGGTTAGGTTCTGGCTTAGACACCGCTTCAATTGTTGAAGCGCTGGTCAATGCTGAACGCGCCCCTAAGGAAAATAGCTTAAATCGATTTGAATCAGACGTGCAGGTAACGTTAACGGGTTTAGGCGGATTAAAAGCCTCGTTAGAAGAACTGCGTACTGCGGCATTAGGATTGAGTCTTTCTTCCAACTTTGACAAACGAATTGTTTCGGTCTCAGATAGTGATTTTTTCACCGCTACTGCCGCTAGTGGCGCAAATGCGGGTAACTACGATATTGAGGTAAGCGCTCTTGCTACGGGCACGATTCAGGATAGCCAAATATTTACTTCGGGAAGCAGTACTACTTTTGGTGACGGCACTTTAACCTTTACCTTAGGCGCTGACACATTTGATATAGCCGTTACTTCTACTGACACATTGGCGGATATAAGAGAAGCAATTAATTCTGCAACCGAAAACGATTTTGTTTCTGCAAATTTATTGAATAACGTAACAGATGGCATTGATACCGGTAGTGTGATTAATTTTTCATCTTCGACAACCGGTTTTGGCAATGATCTTGTAATTGCTTTTACTGGCGATGCCTCATTAGCCGACCTATCAGATAATTTAACCGAAAGCCAAACAGCTGGTGATGCCAGCATCGAAATAGACGGGCTAACCGCAACAAGTTCGAGCAATAAATTTGTCGATGTCATTCAAGATATCACCATTGATGTCAGTAAAATTCACGATCCGACTGGAACGACTGATAGCCTGGATGTAAAATTAGATACGGCCACACCAACTAATCTTATTACCGGATTTGTAGAAGCTTTTAACGCTTATCAGCAAGTCATACAACAACTTGGTTCTGCAGATACCTCTGCACCGGGATTGCTAGTGGGCGACTTCACTTTAAGGCAGGTATCGTCTCAAATCCGTAGCCTATTTTCAGACAATGTTTCGTCTGCAACGGGAGAATTTGATAGTCTTTCTTCACTTGGTATTTCTACCACTCAAACGGGTACTCTGGAAATTGATAATGCGGCATTAGACGCTGCAATAGGGTCAGATTTTGATAAACTGGATGAGTTATTTTCCGGTGATGATGGTTTTGCAACAAAATTAAGAGACTTGGTAAATGGCTATACGGGTTTTGGCGGCATAATAAATACCAGAGAAGAATCACTTAATTCACAACTCAGTCGTATTGCTGATGACAGACTATCACTCAACTTGCGAATAGAAAACCTGCAGCTACGTTTAACAAAACAATTTGCTACAATGGATGCCATTGTCGCACAATTTAACAGCACCCAAAGTTTCATAGCACAACAGTTTGAGAATCTACCAGGATTTGGTGGCAATAAAAAATAGTTGCTAGTTAAGAGTTAGGAAAAAAACATAGTCGAATTTAAAAACTCGGTAAATATGTATTAAATATTTGAGGAAATAAAAATGGGATTATCCGGGGCATTAGCCTATAACAACGTTAGCGCAACAAGTGGGATTGAAGATGCCGATCCTCACATGCTGATTCAAATGTTAATCGATGGCGCCATTGAAAAAACTAACCGGGCAAAATATTTTATGGCTGAAAATAAGATCGCTCAAAAAGGTCAACATGTCAGTTGGGCCATATCAATCATCAGCGGTTTACAAGCCAGTCTCGATTCTGAAAAAGGTGGTGAAATTGCTGTTAATCTAGCTGGGCTCTATGATTTTTGTATTCACACGTTGGTTGAAGCTAACTCGGAAAATGACACCGAAAAATTGGATAGCGTGCTAAAAGTCATGAACGAAATACGTGACGGCTGGATGGGCATAAGAAAACAAGCATTAACGATTAACAATTGATTTATAATTACTCTATTCAATATGCATCAATATCTTAAAGAAATCAGCCAGATAAACGATCAGCTTCCTCAACTGATAGAATCCATGGAATGGGATGAAATGCTGGCGCTCACTAATCAACGGGATCAGTTATTGAGAAAGTATTTTGAAATGTCGCCTTTGCCTGACGACGACTCCATTATTTCAAAGGTTATGGCCGATATGAAAAATAGCGATCAGCAAATCACTGAAATAATTGCTGTAAACAAATCCAAGCTTGTCAGCGAAAGTCTATCATTAAAGAAGTCTCACCGGGCTATCAGCCATTATCAATCGACTCAAAATCATTCATCACTTTTAGGTTGAGATTTTGTCGAATTCGAATATTATTTTACGAGAAGCATCAGCATCGGATCTTGAAATCATTACTCAATATACCATTAAGCTTCACCAACACGAAGATGATGGGAAGATAAAACCACACCAGAATTTTGCTATCAATCTAAAAAAATGGTTATCTAGTGGGCTTGCCGATCCCCGCTCTCTTTTCTTAATCGCCACCCAAAATGATGCACCTATCGGATTTATTGGTGCAACCAGCATTATCAATGATAACGGATTTTTAGCCCACGCCATGAAAGGTAACATTCAACTGATATGGGTTGAACCCGATCACCGAAAAAAAGGCGTGGCAGAAAAACTGGTGGATGAAATAGAGCACTGTTTTAAAGAAATTGGAATTGATTATGTTGAATGCAGTTATACGGCGACTAATCATTTAGCGGAGGTTTTTTGGAGTAACAATGGATATGAAAAAAATTCAGTGACTGCTAGAAAATTTCTTTAAGTTGATCGGGAATATTTAGGTATAAAGTAAAAAAAGCATAGTAACTATTCAGCTAAATTCACACTGTCATTGCGAGGAGCTTGCGACGCGGCAATCTCCAACGGTTTGGCACATTGTAACTAATTTGAGCAACACTCAGTCTTTAGGAGATTGCCGCGTCGTACCTCCTCGCAAAGACACAAAATCTTTGAGTTTTATCATATTACTATTTAGTCATGCTGAATAGTAACAGAGCATACAACATTAAATAAAATTAAATAAACTTAAATTCTGTATTCTTACAAAACTCGCTTGTGCGGCTTCAAGAACCGTGAGTTGTTGGGAAAATCGAGTAGACGCTTCTACCACATCCAAATCTCTTATATCTGACATACTACTTTTGCTGGTAATTTGTAATGATAAATTGCTATTAAATTCAGAATCAACCACGTTAAGACGTGCTCCAACTTTCCCACGAACCAAATCAATTTTAGTCATATTGCGATCCAGAGATTCCTGTACGTGAGTGAGCGAATTGGCAAATTGAGCTCGACCTGCATCGCTTTCAGTAAAGTTCTCAATGGCTGCAATAGCTGTTTTAACAACCGAAAAGACATCTTCAGAGCGGCTCGGAGTAATATTCAAAACATCAGGCCTTAAAGGATCGGGAGTTCCTGTTACTGCTACGGTAACCCCTTGAAAAGTTATATCCTGCCCATCTTCATATAGTGTTGGGCCCGCCACGACGGCTGCGGTATTATCGCCTGTAACAGTATAAATTGTATCGCCATTTACATCTTGTCCAAAGGTGATCGAATAAGGTTGATCTAAGAAATTGGGAGGTGCCTGATAGCTACCCGGTGATATAGTCGCGTTGCCGGTGTTAGCACTGTTGGAACCCACACTAAAAGATCCATTACCGTTTTTAGTATCAACAAATACATCAAATCCCGAGTCAGAAACGGCACCAACCACACCACTACTCAGCCTTAATAATCTTTGGCTCTGATCGCCATTATAAATAATATTGCCGTTGATATCTTCTGTAAAACTTTGAACCTTCACTTTGCTGCCGCTGAACAGATAATCACCACTGGCATTTTGAGTGTTTGCCAATCCCAAGAGCTCATCTAAGCGTTGTTGCAATTCTGATCCGATACTATCAAATTCCGCTTCACCAAAGGTACCATTGCCTAGAGTGACCATTAATTCTCTCATTCGAAATAAAACATTATTAACGCCTGAAAGAACCACCTCTTCCAATTCGTTAACTGATTTCGAAACATCAGTATTTTTGTTAAATTGTTCAAGTTGTGCGATTTCATTTTGAAATGATGCAATCGCTGTAGCAGCAACCGGATCATCAGATGGTTTTAATACCCGCAGTTGAGTCGATAACTGCAATTGAGTTTGTTGAATTTCAGCTTGTCGCAGTAACATCTGTCGAATGCCTGCAGTGGTTATTTGTGATGTTGAAATTCTCATTGCTTACCTCACTGCTTCCAATACCGTTTGAAACAATGTTCTAGCCACATTGATGACTTGCGCTGACGCCTCATAGGCTTGTTGAAATTTTAGTAAATTGGCTGCTTCTTCATCCAAATTGACACCCGACAAACTTTCTCTGCGTTCCTTAGCCTGAAATAAGAGACTTTCTGCCGCATCTCGATTGATCTGAGCCGATTGAGTAGAAACGCCTACACGACCGATAATACGACCAAATGCTTGCTGAAATGTTGACTGGCCATTGTCTAAACCGGTAACTTGCTGAAGTTCCGCCAGCAAAGCGGCATTTTCGTTGTTACCAAAACCATTATTATTGTAATTTATATCAAAACTATCGCCAGCTTGAGGCTCGCCAGATAAAGTGACTTCGTAACCATAAGCATTGTATGGCGCGCCTGCCAGTGCCAACATATTATTTTGCTGATTATTCACATAACCAGCGATGCCACCCGCTAACAAAACTGGCGCACCGCCAGAGATATCATAAATAGAAAACTCCCCAGGCACACCTGGAGGGCTATCAAATTCTATTCTAATAGGGGGATTAAGATTATTCGCGACGCCGGTAAATTGTGTCGTCGTAGTGTCGGAAACACTGATCCCGCTAATCGCGGCAGAGCCAATATTACTTTGAGCTTGTTCTCCTCTAACAGGAGAGGCCGTCGCAATTTGGTCTGCGGAGTTTATTACCACAGAAAAATCGCTGGAAAAATTTCTTGCCGGTCGAATATCAAATGAATCGCCATTATTAGCTGCGCCCGATAAGATATTTATACTGATCCCCAAAGAAGCTATTGGAATGGTATCTGGAGTAACGGCAGGAGGCGCAAAAGTCGCGACTGTCGTATTGGTTGTTTGATCAACCAACTGGTAGTTTCCGCCCTGCATAAATAAAGTATAGTTTGAATCGGTGAGCAACGATGGGTCGTCTATATTAATACTTAAATTGGCGGTGCCTGTATTAGTTAAATCGGAAGAAACTCTTGAGGCGGCAATAGTAGGATCATTAATATCGGTAAATAAATTACCTCCAAGATTATTATTTAAATCCATGCCCAAACTATTTTGACGATTAAAAGAATCAACAATAGAAATAGCAACCCGGCCTAATGTATTAAAAGATGGTTCTATGATCTCTTCCACTACCGTTAATGTTCCACCTAACTGCCCGCCAGAAATATTACTTGTAATATCGATGCTGGACGTTCCAGAAACAAGACTCAAGCTCATACTTCTGGGATTTTGAGTATCAACTGATGCAACCAGACTATTGGCTAAAGAACCCACGACCAATGACTGACCGCTACCGATAAAAACATTTAGACTGCCATCAGATTGTTCGGTGGTTTGAACTGCGACCAGCTCGCTCAAACGAGTTACAGCAAGATCTCTTTGATCAAGAAGATCCGGCGCGACGTTACCTGCTGAACCGGCAACTTGATTATTAAACATTGCAATCGATTCGCCAAGACTGGTTATTTCTTTTGCTATGCCATCAATACTGGAGTTTACCTGAGTGATCTGTGATTCAAGCTGAGATTGTATCGAATCAAATTTGGATACCATGCCTTCCATTCGACCTAACATAACTTGCCTGGCAGCAACTGATGCAGGGTCGTTTACTACCGCTTGTAATGACGAAAAAAAACTTTGCACAGAACTATTAAGACCATTCTGGCTATCGGCGAGTAACTCATCGACTCGACTTGCTTGAGAAAGAAAGGTTTCCAAACGCATGAAATTGGCGGTAGCCGATTGAATTTCCAGCTGTTGAGTTTGCTCAAAAATTCTTTTAACCTGACCCACTTCAACACCGGAACCAAAATAGTTTCCACCAACAAATTCAGGAAGTCTCGGCGTTTGGGTTACGCGCTGGCGACTATACCCTTCAGTATTAGCGTTAGCAATGTTGTTAGCGGTCGTATTTAAAGCTGCTTGATTGGTAAGCAAACCTGAAACACTGATGCCGAATATACTGGCCATTTTCTTTTCCTCAAACTAGATAGAGTCTTGTCAATCGTTTGCAAGTCATTCTGCATTGCCGAATTGATCTGAATTCATATCTGTCTCAAATATTCTCAAAATTTTGTTGGCATAGTTGGGGTCTGTCGCATATCCTGCAGACTGCAATGACTGAACAAAATCTTTGGCATTTTCAGTGACATTAAGAGCTGCCTGATAGCGCGGATTACTTTGAAGAAAATTAACGTAATCGGAAAAACTTTTTTCAAAATTTTCATACATTCTGAAGTCGTCTTTTGTTTTTACAAACTCACCATTTTCGACTTCAAGTGTATCAATTTTCACCGACTCACCTTTCCATTGAGAATTCGTTTTGATGCCGAACAAATTATTACTGGATTGTCCACGATTGTCGTGCATGACGTATTTACCCCAGCCCGTTTCTAAGGCTGCCTGTGCGAGTAACAACTTGGGGTCCAGGCCGATTGATTCGGCCACTTTTTTCGCATGTGGCAGCAATTGATTAATAAAATCTGTCGCATTCTCAAACAGTGATTTTTTCTCTACTTTAACCGTTTTATCGGTTAACGAAGCGTCTGAAGTTTGCAGTGAACCTGAATCTAACTTTTTGTTTTCGTCAACTATATTTTCGACTATTTTGGAGACAGGTCGAATATCTTCAATATTAACGGGTGGATTTTTTTTACCGCCTGCAGGATTAACTTCAACCGGGTAGGCTATCGATCGTTGAGCGCGTTCTATTCGCTCGGGACGACCGTCATTTAATAGCGAGGCGTCGTTACCGAGTAAATTGCGTGCCATTAAATCAGCAATGCCAAGATTTCCTTTTTGGGAGAGTTCAACTGACATTTGTTCATCGAGCATTCCGATAAACATTTTTTCCTGTTGACTGCCAAATAGCGAATCGCCGCCCATCACTTCACCGGCCTGACGCATCGACTTAAGCATCATATTCATAAAGAAAGCTTCGAATTCTTTTGCCGCTGCTTTTATCGCACCTCGGCTATCAGTTACCGCCTGTTCTCGGATCCCATTAAGCGACTGAAGGTCCGAAAAAATACTCGCACCTTGAGTTTGATTGTTAGCAACAGAATTCATAACTTAATTTTACTCATCACTAAATAACCACTAAATCGCCACTAATGGCACCGGCGACTTTTAGTGCTTCCAATATTGCCATTACATCACCTGGCGCTGCACCTACTGCATTGACCGCTTCAACTAACTGCTGTAATGTTGCTCCCGGTTGAAAATGAAACATCCGGTTGTTTTCTTGAGTTATATCTATTTCACTGTCTAAAGTTTCGACCGTTGTGCCCTGCTCAGAAAACGGTTCAGGCTGGCTGACTTGCTGATTTTCCTTTATTTTAATAATCAAGTTTCCGTGAGCGATAGCCGCCTCTTTAAGATGGACATTCTTGCCAATAATAATGGTGCCGGTTCGGGAATTAACCACAATTTTTGCTGCACCTTCAGCCGGTTTAACATCAAGGTTTTCTAATACCGATAAATAACTTATTCTTTGGGCGGCTTCTCTTGGTGCAGAAACTTGAATACTGGTGGAATCTATCGGCTTGGCTGTTTGCGAACCGACTAAAAGATTAATTTGTTTCGCCAATCTTACGGCGGTCGTAAAGTCAGGTTCATTTAAATTAAAAGTTATAAACTCATCGTTCATAAAGTTACTAGCAACGGTTTGTTCAACGGTCGCACCGTTAGGAATTCGGCCTACGGTTGGCACATTAACTGTGATTGAAGAGCCATCACCGCCTTGCGCGCCAAATCCACCAACCACAAGATTTCCTTGCGCGATGGCATACACTTTTCCGTTAGCGCCTTTTAATGGTGTCATTAATAACGAACCGCCTCTCAAACTTTTTGCTTGACCCAAACTACTGACAGTTACATCAATTGATTGACCTGTTTTGGCAAAGGCCGGTAACGTTGCATGAATGGCGACTGCCGCAGTATTTTTTATTTTAAGTTGACCGCCAGCAGGCACAATGATCCCAAAACGAGTTAACATCGTCCTAAATGTTTGTTCGGTATATTTAGTTTTCTCGCCCGTACCATCTAAGCCAACCACTAAACCGTAACCAATTAACTGATTTTCTCGAACACCTTGAATGCTGGTAAGATCTTTAATACGTTCAGCAAAAACGGGTGTAACCGAAATAGAAAGGGCTGCTAATATGAATATTTTTGTTATGCTTGCTAAATTCATTTTTCATTTCTCATAACGGATAACTTTATTTGTAGGTCGGGAAGCCTTTCCCGAGAATTTAAACCTGTTCAACTGTTTTGCCGGAAAAGGCTTTCCGGCCTACAAAAAACTATAACTTAAACCTAAAAAGGCCACCAACCTGAATTAAAAAATCGGCTTAACCATCCCTCTTCGTTTGCTTCTGCCAACGGCCCTTTTCCACCGTAGTAGATTCTTGCGTTTGCCACTTTAGTTGATTCAACTTGATTATCTTTGCTGATATCTTCCGGACGAATAAGCCCGGACACTCTTATAAATTCACTTCCTTGATTAAGTGCTATCCACTTTTCTCCTTTGATAAACAAGTTGCCGTTAGCAAAAACTTTTTGCACGGTCACACTAATGGTTCCTTGAAGTAAATTACTTTGCTCGCTATCAGCCTCTGCTATAAATGCATTCTCACTGCTGAGAGTTATGTCCATGTTGGGTGTATGGCCGCCAAAATTGGGTACGTTGGTTGATATATCTGTTTCTTTTGAAACTTCCGTATCAGCATTTTTAGTAGCGCGAGTATTTTCAGTTAGCACAACGGTAAGAATATCACCGACTCTTAGCGCTTTTTTATCCTGAAATAACATTCTAGCCGTCGCGACGTTGTAGATCGATCCAGAACTAACCGTTTCAAATGTTTCGTCAACCGGATAGCTTGGTGCCCAGTTTGGGTCATCTTCAATCTCATTGTGATAGATCGTTGTACACCCTGAAAGCAGCGTGACAAGAGCAATCGTAAAAAGACGTAAAAACATAATTAACTATTCCTCAACTTATAAAGTCTGGTTGATAAACTGCAACATTTGATCCACCGCAGAAAGTACTTTGGCGTTGGTTTCATAGGTTCGCTGGGTTTCGATCAATGCTACCAATTCCTCAACGCTTGAAACATTGGAGGTTTCTAACTGCCCGCCAAGTAGTTCGCCAACTCCATCCAGGCCAGGTGTGCCAATGACGGGTGTACCGCTACTTCCTGTTTCGAGATATAAATTTCCGCCTATCGATTGTAAACCGGCAGGATTAACAAAGGTCGCTATCGTGATATCCCCAATATTGGTAGGTTCCGCTGAGCCCTGTTCCTGTACGGTAATGGTTCCATCGATAGAAATATCTAAACTGGTTGTGTTTACGGGGATGGTGATTGCCGGGTCTAACAAATACCCACTTCCGGCAGTTACTATTTGGCCGGTATCATCCGTTGCAAAATTGCCCGCTCTGGTATAGCCAATCGTGCCATCTGGCATTTGTACCTGAAAAAAACCGTTTCCTTTAATCGCCATGTCTAACTGATTAGAGGATGTTTGAAAACTGCCTTGAATATGTTGTTTTTGAGTCGCGACAACTTTAACGCCAGTACCAATTTGTAGACCCGATGGTAATTTTGTATCTTGTGAGGATTGGCTACCAGCCTGACGAAAGTTTTGATAGAAGAGATCTTCAAAAACCACTCTATCGCGCTTAAAACCGAAGGTTCCAGCGTTCGCCAGATTATTCGAAATAACTGACAAGTTAATCGTTTGTGCTTCTAAACCTGTTTTTGAAATCCATAAAGCTGGATGCATAATTTTTTACCTCAACTACAAAATTTAAATCTGTATTTTGACCTTTATTTTAAGGTTGCAATAAACGATCCAATGATTGACCACGCTCTTCAACACCAGCCATAAGCTTTACCTGCACTTCATAATGGCGGGACAATTCGATCATATTACTCAACTCTTCAACCACGCTGACATTACTGCCCTCCAAACCACCGGTTTGGACAGACACCGAAATATCGTTTTCGAACGTATCGGTCTCGTTACTTCTAAATAAACCCTGATTGTCTTTGTAAAGGCTTTTGGGATCCGGGTTGGCTAATCTAAGCCGGTCAACAATTGCCGTTTCATTCGGTAGTGCGCCCACAGGACGGATGGTAATGGTCCCATCAACAGCGATATCGATTTTTTCAAACGGAGGAATTGAAATCGGTCCACCATCACCTAATATTTGTTGATCCACGCCATTGGTCAATACCCCGTTTGCATCAACCTTTAAATCACCGCGACGGGTTAATAATTCTTCACCATTTTCGTTTTGGATGACTAGCCATCCCTCACCTTTTATGGATATGTCCAGGTCCCGCCCGGTTGGCGTTCGACCACCATCCTCCAGCCGATGCCCTGGCCTTTCAGACATTGCAAAAACGCGAGTCGGTAAACCCTCACCATATACAGGCATAGACCGAAATTGTGCTAAATCCGCTTTAAAGGCTGTAGTCGAAGCGTTTGCAAGATTATGCGCAGTTTTAGCCTGAGAGTAGCTAGCCTCTCTGGCCCCTGTCATTGCAACGTAAAGTAATTTATCCATTGTTGAATCCAGTTGCGAGTTGCGAGTTGCGAGTTGCGAGTTGCGAGTTGCGAGAAAAAACTAAATGATATTTGAATTGTTACGGTCTCTTTTCATTTTGTTTTTCTATCTTTTACTCGCCACTCGCAACTCGTAACTGACTCTCCTATCTAATATTAATGATCGCTTGAGTTACGGTATTTTCCGTTTCAATGGATTTCGCATTGGCCTGGAAATTTCGTTGAGCCGCAATTAGATTGATCAATTGAGCTGTCAAATCCACGTTAGAAACTTCGAGCGCTCCTGAACGAATTTGGCCGAAACTAGATGTCACCGCTTCACCTACTAAAGGTGTCCCGGAATCAGTGGTATCCTCCCAGGAGTTATTACCTATTTGGGCCAAGCCTTGAGTATTTTGGAATCTTGCCAGCGCTATTTTGCCTAATGCTGTCGATTGTCCATTACTAAAGTTCGCACGGACAACGCCTGTATCAGAAATTTCAACACCGGTAAGCCGACCGATTGGAAAACCATTTTGCTCCAGCACATTTACGGTGAAAGGGGATGAAAATTGAGTAGTGCCATTTCCAGCATAATTAAAATTAAGTGTTCCAGCTGCATTGGAACCATTGCCATAGTCGATTGGCGAAGTAATGATTGGATCGGGAACACTTGACAAATAGCCCCCCGAATTATCAAAGGCCATAGTGTTAAATAGTTGCCCACCGGCACCGGCAGTACCACCGGCAATATCAACGGGTAGAGTCGCCCCGGTATCATCGGTTGTGTTGTAGTAAGCTCCCCAGGCATTTGGCGCGGTCTTAATGTAGTATGCAGTAACCACATGGCTTTCGCCTAACGAATCAAATACTGTTAAAGAGGTTGACTGGGAAAAGGTGGAGGCTTGTGTAGGATCAAATAAACTGGGATCTAAAACCGCTGCGCTTGCGGGTAAATTGACACCAATATCAACCAGGCTGGTAACGGTTGGTACACCAGCGGTTTGCGGCAATTGCAGTGGAATAGTACTCGAAATACTGGTTGCTGTGACTGTACCGTCAGAGTTAACCGGAAAAACCTGCAACCTTGCGCCAGCGTTATTGACAACAAAACCATTATTATCCACGCCAAACTCGCCATTGCGGGTAAATAAGTTGTTAGCATTGGTTTCACTGGGCGACAGAATAAAAAAGCCTTCACCTGACATCGCTAAATCAAGGGTGTTTTGAGTGAATTCCAGATTTCCCTGACCAAATTGCTGAGCAACATTGGCAAGCAAAGCACCGTTACCTATCGCAGTACTTGAGCTGCCAAAAGAAGAGGTCGCAAAAATATCTGCAAACTCCGCTCGCGACCCTTTAAAGCCATTGGTTCCAACATTGGCAATATTATTACTGGTCACATTCAATTCAGCCTGCGCAGCGTTCAAACCACTTAGTGCGGTACTAAAAGACATAACTACTCTCCTATTTATCTAATCAAAAGGTTTATTATTAAAGCTGTCGACTACCCGACTTCTTTAACATCATTAAAATTAATTTGAC